>SKER01000391.1_pt1 | contig 52931 bp, 40 predicted proteins | sample 4826961 | NCBI WGS metagenome assembly SKER01 (sample SAMN11008804, study PRJNA524170) | human gut metagenome | biome: Human fecal sample; material: Feces; isolation source: fecal sample from pouch patient p47 | host: Homo sapiens | place: Israel: Tel-Aviv | collected 2016-11-16 | reverse complement strand
CGACGACTATGTGTGGTGGTCCGACAACCAAAGACTCCACTCCACCCTCGGATACCGGAGTCCGAAGGAATTCACCGAACAGGGACTCGTCCTCTAAGAACCTGTCCAACACACCGTTGCCAATCCATCTTCAACCGCACGAAGCGCTACCGCAAGGCCGCCACCCGCCAGACAGGCCCGACGAGACCTTCCTCGCCGACCTCCGACTGATCCTCATCGCCACCTACCTGAAAAAACACAGCCAAAACCCAACTAGCGTAAACACACCCTAATGCCTGCATATGGACGTTGGCACACCTCCATAGGGGGTATCCACACAGACCATACATAAACGAGATGCTCCGGGATGGATTCCGGAGCATCTCGTTATTCATGGATTCGTCGAGAAATCTTGGCCTTCTCGACTTCTCATGCCTTACTTGCCAAGTTCCTTGGCGACGTATGTCTTGAGGGTTTCCTCCCAATCCGGCGCGTGGTACCCGGCGTTCTCGATCTTGGCGAGGGACAGGGCGGAATGCGTCGGACGCGGGCTGACCGGGGCCTTCGCGTTCGCGAAGTACTCCGCGGTCGAGATCGGGCGCACCCTGTCGCCGTTGCCGTTGGCCTGGTCGAACACCTTGCGGGCGATGTCCGCCCAGCTCCTCACCGCGCCCGAACCGGTCAGGTCGTACGTGCCGAACGGCGCCCCGGAGTCGAGCAGGTGGAAGATCGCCTCGGCCATGTCGCGGGTGAAGGTCAGGCGGCCGTACTGGTCGTCCACCACGGTGACCTCGTCCAGGCCGTCCCGCGCGTCCGCGACGCGGTCGGACAGGGCCATCATGGTCTTGACGAAGTTGCGTCCCTCGCCGATCACCCAGCTGGAACGCAGGATGTAATGGCGCGGCGCGTTCGCCACGGCGATGTCGCCCGCGGCCTTGGTCTGCCCGTACACGCCGAGCGGCGCGAACGCCTCCTCCTCGTCATGCTCCTCGGCGGTGCCGTCGAACACGTAGTCCGAGCTCACGTGCACCAGGGTGATGTTGTGCTCGTGGGCGACCCTGGCGAGCAGGGCCGGGCCCTGCGCGTTGGCCTTCCACGCCACGGGGCGTCCCTCCGGGGTCTCCGCCCTGTCGACCGCGGTGTACGCTCCGGCGTTGATGATCGTGCCGTACAGGCTCCAGTCGAACCGGTCGTACTGGGCCGGGTCGGAGAAGTCGAACGTGTCGATGTCGTTGAACTCGAAGCCCTCCAGGCCGTGCTCCTCCACGTAGTCGCGGATGGCGTGGCCGAGCTGGCCGTTGCAGCCGGTGACCATCGTGCGGCGCGGGGCCATGGGCCTGGCGTCCCTGAGCATCGGGTGGTGCAGGTCGGCCTCGCTGCGCTCGGACTCCTCCAGCGGAATCGGCCACTGGATGTCCAGCTCCGGGTCCGCGAGGTTCACGAAGGTGTAGGTCTTCTTCTGCTCGAGGCTCCAGTGCGCGTTGACGAGGTACGTGTACGCGGTGCCGTCTTCGAGCGCCTGGAAGCTGTTGCCCACGCCGCGCGGCACGTAGATCGCCTTGGACGGGTCGAGGCGGGTGGTGTACACCTGGCCGAAGCTCTCGCCCGGGCGCAGGTCGACCCACGCGCCGAACACCGCGCCGGTCGCGATGCTGATGTACTTGTCCCACGGCTCGGCGTGGATACCGCGGGTCACGCCCTTCTTCGCGTTGAACGAGATGTTGTTCTGCACCGGCCCGAAATCGGGCAGGCCCAGCGCGGTCATCTTCGCGCGCTGCCAGTTCTCCTTGAACCAGCCGCGGTTGTCGCCGTGCACCGGCAGGTCGAACACGATCAGGCCGGGGATGTTCGTCCTCTCGACCTTCAGTTCCTTCTCAAAATCCATGAGTCCCATTCCTTGATGTTGTTATTCTGCTCAAATAGTAGTCAGCAGAATAGAAAACGACTGTTTCCCAACAGTCTTATTCTGCAGAAGTCCATTTCTTATTCTGAAATCTCCTATTCTGCAGAAAAGCCTTGCTTCAGTTCCCACTCTGGGTACCTTCGCGATCCCGCGTTGAAAATACGCCCCTCTCTCTCCTCAAAGAAGTCAGAAGATTCCCGACTTTTTTGTTTTTTTCGTCATCTGTGAGCATATCGCCCAGCTTCGTAAACAACAACTTATTAATATCCTGCCGAGAGGCCGAACCAAATTCCTCAAGATAGCTAATAATTAGCCTCTGGTAAAACATATCGTCCTGATTATGTGCTTTCACATATTCGGCCTTAGTGTCCGAAGCTGCAGCAATTACCGGCGCAACTTGAAGATGCGGTTTTCTTCCAGTAATCAGCTTCTTCTTTCGTAAACGCGCGACAACATCTTCTGGAATGGCCATTCCTTTCTGAACTCTATCCAATGCAAGCACATCAGGCAACGGAAGACCAGTGTTGCTCAGAAGCAAGCGAGTGTACTCCTGGTCAACCACTCCGCCATACATGGTCAAACGAACCTTGCTCACTTCACTCAGGTCATAATCGGGGAGCGGAAGATACCTGCCGGCTTGGACTTCGTTCATCCTCTTAATCCCGTATCCCATACGATCAATCATGTATAGCTCACCCATGGCCCTGACCAAAAATGGGTTACGGTAACGATCAGGAGACTTATCTCCCAAGATATAGTCATCTGGATGTCCTTCAAAGAAGGAACCACTGTTATCGAAAACCAGACGGTCCGGATATTCTGTTACCAGAATCCGCGCGCCTCTGCAATAATCTTGATGCGCAATACAATTATGCAGAGCTTCCATAACGGATTGCTCGTCATATTTCGACACTTCCTGCGGCATTAACTGTCCCGGAGGAAGCAACCGTAACTGAATATTCCTGATTCGTCGATACAGCCGCGTTGTGCTCAGCAGAAATGGCAAACCAAAATGTTCATAAGCGTTCTCCTGTCCCACCAGCTTCCATGTCATTTCAAACATGCCGGCTGGCAGTTTATCAACTGCTTCAGGTTTACCCAGCAAGAGTAATGCGGCACGAGTCAATTGACCGTTCTTGGTTACACGAGCACGGTTAAGAAACTCCTGATCGGTCCAACAAGCGATTTCTTCTTCGCTAATACGGTTCGCATGAGCCTTTGCAAAAGCCGAGCGGGCGTGACGCATAGCTTCCTCGTCCAAATCGCTTAGCGAAGCATCTTGAACTATTTCTGCAGTCCAATCATTAATGTCAGTTTCGCTTCGGATACGATCCATCTTGTCTGCGGTCAGGGCAACAAGACTCTCGCCACTTCTCCCGTGCCAATATCCCTGCCATGATACAGGAAGTCCGGTTGGAGCAGGTGGAATCTCAAACATGAGCACTCTTCCTTCGGGAAGATTCAACTCATGAATGTCTTTAAAAGATGAGCGCGGCTCGGTATCACGAGTAATCTGCATCTTCAGTTGCGACAAACGTTCCGGCTCTTTGCCGTACTTCGTCCCAACCATTGTGTGCGTCTTGTTGTCTACACCGAACACCAGCCAAGCCGAACATTGCCTCTAAGATTAGCTTCGTTGGATAAAGCAGAAAAATATTTCCCAATTGTGCCAGTCGAATAATCTTCTCCAGCCGCTTTGAATTCAACGACTTCGTTCTCCCAGTCCACAATCAACTGGCGAAGCAATGCTTCCAGCTCAGCCTCATCACTCATCTACAGCTCACTGGCCCTGCTGCTTGTACCTGGCCTCGGTGGCGGCCTTCGCGGGCTCCCACCAGGCGCGGTTCTCGGTGTACCACTCGATGGTGGCCCTCAGCCCGGACTCGAAGTCGGTGTGCGTGGGCCTCCAGCCGAGCTCGGTCTGCAGCTTGGTGGAGTCGATGGCGTAGCGGCGGTCGTGGCCCGGACGGTCCCTGACCCAGTCGAACGCGTCCTCGCCCTGGCCCATCATCTTCAGGATCATGCGCAGCACGGTGATGTTGTTCCTCTCGCCGTTCGCGCCGATCAGGTAGGTCTCGCCGATACGGCCCCGGGTCAGGATGGCCCATACGCCGCTGGAGTGGTCCTCGGTGTGGATCCAGTCGCGCACGTTCTCGCCCTTGCCGTACAGCTTCGGGCGGATGCCCTCGAGGATGTTAGTGATCTGGCGTGGGATGAACTTCTCCACGTGCTGGTACGGGCCGTAGTTGTTGGAGCAGTTGGAAATCGTGGTCCTCAAACCGTAGGTGCGGGTCCACGCACGCACCAGCATGTCGCTGGCGGCCTTGGTGGACGAGTACGGGCTGGACGGATGGTACGGGGTGGACTCGGTGAACTTCGCCGGATCGTCCAGCGCCAGGTCGCCGTACACCTCGTCGGTGCTCACGTGATGGTAGCGGATGCCGTGCTTGCGCACGGCCTCCAGCAGGCGGAACGTGCCCTCCACGTTCGTCTTGAGGAACGGCTCGGGGTTCGCGATGCTGTTGTCGTTGTGCGACTCGGCCGCGTAATGCACGATTGCATCGTGGCCCGGCACGATCCTGTCGAGCAGCTCCGCGTCGCAGATGTTGCCGTGCACGAACTCGACGCGGTCTTCGGGAAGACCGGCGATGTTCTCGATGTTGCCCGCATAGGTCAAAGCGTCCAACACGGTCACGTGCACGTCCGGATGGTTGTCGACCACGTAATGCACGAAATTCGATCCGATGAAACCGCAGCCACCGGTCACGATGATGTTCTTGGGAGTGAAAAGTTCTTCAGACATAGAACTTTATCTTAGCCTTGCCGTTGTATGTACGCCAAGTCCCGGCGGGGCGAACGGAGCCGTTCTCCCCGCTCCCTGCCTGCAGCAATCGAGAACTCGACTTGGGATTAGTTAATCCGCTGCACTTCGTACGGCGTCTCCCCGCTGACCGTCTCGCCGATCTTCACGAGACGATACCCGTCGAACCTGCGCTTGTTCAGATCGTTCGTTGAAAGTACGTAGGTCACTCCCAACCGTTCCAGCTGTTCAGGAGTCACGGTAATCGTATACGCATCGCTGGCGGAGAGCTCGAATGGTTTCTCCGCCGGCTTATCGACAATGTTGATGCTGATGAACGCGTATCTGTTGTAGATGCGCTGCCATGTGCCGTCCGGATCGAGGCGTTTCATGCCTTGCAGGTCCGGGGTAACCGCCAAGGCGTTGAACGTCTTCACGCCGTTCGCCACCAGCAGATTCGCCAGACGTGCGCAGTTACCGCCTTCCGCGACCCATACTCCAGGCTTATGCTCCTGCAGTATGCGCACCTGCTGGACCACCGGTTGATCGGTGATTGGCGTGGAGGAGTACTGCACCGGATTGATTGCAAGACCGGAGAAGGCCATAACCAATGTTGCAAGGGTTGCGACGATCTTACCGACCTTCAAATCGCACGACACCACAGCCGCCGCAAGGACGAACCCGGCTGCCGCGCACGATACGGTCATCGTGACATCCAGATACGGACTGAAGACCATGTATGCGATCACCGCGGCGCATACCGTGTACACCACGGCGACCACAGCCTTGGCCTTCACGGAATGGTTGGCGCACCATTCCCGAGCACACCTGATTAGCAGGATGATGTTGCATACGCCAATGGCGACCGTGGTCCTGCTGCTGGTCACCGATGACATGAACGTCAGCTTTGACAACCAAGCAGGGAATCCGACAACGGCAAATACGGACATAAACACAAGGAACGCGATGAGATAGCAATCGAGGAAATTGGCTTTCTTGCGCTTAATCATGTTCATGACCGCGAACAGCATGCCCAGAGGGCACAGATCGATGAATGCGGCAACTTCCACATTGTTGCCAGCGAGCATTGCGCTCTCGTAGAAATCCTTGAATGGCAGGCAAAGCGTGGCCAAGGAAGAGAACATCAGCAGCGGGGATTGGCCGCCGCCCTTCGACATACGCGACCCCGGGTAGGCGGTGCTCATCATCGCACGGATCGTGTCAGCGGATTTCAGCAGGGCCAAACCCAGCAATGTTGTGAAAACGAGTCCTATCACAACCAGTCCGACGATTTGGACGGGCTTGAAGCGAATCTTCCCCCAGTGCCTGATCACCATGGCGATGATGAGGCCCAGAAGAATGTAACCCATCGGAATCTGCCATGCCGGGTACAGCGTGAGGATGAACATGCCAGCGCACTGCATGATTACCGCACCGCATAGCAGCCGCACCCACGTCTCCTGCCGTTGGAGCATGTAGTCGAAGCAGCAGATGGATACGAATACCGCGATCAGCATTTCCGGCAAACCGTTGACCGCGAACCACCATTGCGTGAGCGGCGCGAAGGTGATGAGCGAAGCGCCGAAAACCGCCATGGGACGGGAGACGGGCTTCTTGTCGCTGCCGACGCACAGGAAGAACTGATAAGTGGAGAGGAACAGGACGATCAGTCGTGCCGACCAGTAGAAGGCCAATCCCGCGGAGCTACCCAACAGCAGGTACCCCCAGTGGAATGGGCGGAACACTTCGGTGGGGAACCATGCCGGAGCGTCCTTGATGATGAACATGTCAGCCGGCTTATCACCGAATAGTCCGTTGAAGTAGCCGTAGTTGTTGTATGCCTGCGAGAAGGCCAGCGGGGTGCCAACCACATATTCGTCGGTGCGGATGGGGCGTGGTGTGCCGAACACGAGATCCTGGGTACCATTTCGGCCAAGCCAGATGTTCCACACGGCCATCGAGGAGCCGTTGACGTTCAACACCACCGCGGCCAGAATGATGGCCACACCCAGACGGAACCGGTTGCGGTGCAGCCAGTCGCCTACCGTGGGAAGGCCAAACGAGAACCATGAGCACACCGACGTCCAGATAGGGAACAGTATAGCGAGCCGCAACAGTTTGATATGCAGATCGACGCCGGCAAGCGTAAGGTTGAACACCTTCGCGGAGAACCAAGGATATGCTTTGACGCAACCACAGCTGATGATGGCGGCGACCAGCAATGTCAACGCCAAACGCACCCATTGGGCGGGCACCGCTTTCACATTTGGGGTTTTCGCGCTTGCGGCCTGCGCGCCCAAGGCCTTCTCATTTTGAACTTCCAACGTCTTCCAACTCTCTGCTACCGGCTTTCCAAACACGCTCCTCGCGTGCACCGACCGAAAATCACATTCGCTCATTCCGGTTTCGTGTGCTCAATGATACGAAGCGTCCACTACTATGCGCGTTCCGGCGACTCATCATTCATACTTTCCACAAGTAATACGACGAAATACTTGTCAGTGACCAAATACACAATGGGTTCAATCGGAGTCGAGAATACGGCCTCACACGCAAGTCGAACGGTGACGACACAAACCGATTCACATCATTCGCCTCTCAACCGAATCATCAGAGACGCCTGCCAGCCTAAAAACCACAGTAATCCACTGTAATAGGGTATAGTGATGCTTGTGCCAGAAAACCAATCTCCCACCGTCGCCGTGCTGCTTCCTTGCTATAACGAGGAAGTGACTATCGGCAAGGTTGTTCGCGATTTCAAAGCGTCTTTGCCACAAGCAGACATCTACGTTTACGACAATAATTCCACTGATCGCACCGCCGATATCGCTGCGTCAGAAGGCGCTATCGTGCGTAAGGAACCGCGCCAGGGCAAGGGCAACGTAATCCGCGCCATGTTCGAGGACATCGATGCCGATGTGTACGTCATGGCCGACGGCGACGATACGTACCCCGCCGACGCCGCGCCGGCCATGGTGGGCAAAGTCCTCGAAGGCTACGATATGGTGATTGGCGATCGCTTGAGCTCCACCTACTTCCAAGAGAACAAACGACCATTCCACAACTTCGGTAACCGTTTGGTACGTGGTTCCATCAATGGCCTGTTCCATGCGAACGTCACCGACATCATGACCGGCTACCGTGCCTTCTCGTTCACGTTCGTCAAAACCTATCCGGTGCTTTCGCGAGGCTTCGAAGTTGAGACCGAGATGACCATTCACTCGTTGAACAACAATCTGCGCCTGTTTGAGATGCCGATTCAGTATCGGGACCGCCCCGAGGGTTCGGTCGGCAAGCTCGACACCGTGGGCGACGGCATCAAGGTGATGAGCACCATCTTCCGCATGATTCGCGAATACAAGCCGCTGCCGTTTTTCGGCGGACTTGGCGCCATCCTCGGCATCATCGGCATCGTGCTGTGCGGCAGCGTGACCGTGGATTTCTGGCACACTGGCATGGTGGCGCGATTCCCCACGCTTATCGGCGCTGTCATGCTCGTCATTGCCGGACTGCTATTGTTCATCACCGGCATCATCCTCGATGTCATGGCCAAAAACGACCGCAAAGCATTCATCATTGACGCCAATCAATTCGCCATGATGCGGCGCCAGAAATAGCGCAGATTCCAGATATGGCTGAGAGCAAAAAGATACTTGTCCTCAGCCATATTCTATTGGTTAATCTGTCTGCTATTTCACCCACTTTTGAGCATTCGTGCCATTTGCGGTATACAGTTGCACGTTGGCACCATTCGAGGTAGAAGCACCCGAAACATCAAGAACTTTGTTTTCCGCGAGCGCCGACTGGAACGTGTATGAGCCATCGGAATTCTTGACTGCTATCCACTTCTGAGCGTATGTTCCATTGGAATCGTACTGTTGCACGTTGGTTCCGTTGGCAGATACGCCGCCATTCACATCCAACACTTTGCCGGAGTTCACACTGGTCAAGGTCGCGTATCCGTTGGAATCATGCGTCACTTTCCACTTCTGAGCATTGGTTCCATTACCCGCCCAAATCTGCACGTTTCCATAATTTGAACGGGAAGCGCCGCTTACATCCATCTTCATGGACGTATTAAGCCTCGATCCGAACGTGTAGGTGCCATCCGGCAGATCTTGCCTATGCTTGGCTGCGGTTTCGTTCAAACGTTCGCGCAACGTCAACGGCGCCTTTGCGACCGTCCATTGCTGAGCAACGGTGCCATTCGGCGAATAAAGCTGCAACTGAGCCTGCTGCACGGCATTGCCATCTGGAATATCGACAGCTTTGTTGGCGTTCACCGACACCAGCGCAATCTTGCCGCTGCCGTAATTCCGCACCGTCCACTGCTGAGCAACAGTATTGTTACTCGTATATTGCTGCAATGCCGCCCCATTAGCAGTGGATCCGCCAGCCACATCCAGCACCTTGCCCGAACTAGCATTGATAATCTTATAAGTTCCGTTGCCGATTGATTCAAATCGATATTTCTGGGCGTTCGTATTATTACTTGAATAAAGCTGAACTCGCGCCCCGTTCGCCGTTGACGCACCCGTCACATCCGTGACAAGTTTTTTATTCGCAACCGAAGTGATAATCATCGACACTCCAGTAGCTATATTGACATCGCTTGACGAAACAACAAACAGCTGTGAAGCAGTGCCATTGGGCGCATACAGCCGAATCGCAGCACCATTCGCAGTATTTCCGCCACTCAAATCCAGAACCCAATTACCGAGAGCGGACTGCAAATAATATCCCGCTCCGGAATCACGAATAAACCATCGCTGAGCCCGGGAATTATTTCGAGAATACTGTTGCACTACAGCGTTATTCTCAGCAACACCATTACGCACGTCCAAAGCCTTGCCGGAATTCACATTGACGATCTCATAGCTCCCATCAGACTGCTTAGTAAAAGTGAACTGCTGAGCCTTGGAACTGTTGCCGGAATACAACTGAATGGCGGTGGAATCTGCGGCACTTCCACCAGGAATATCAACGCTGGACGCGACTTTGGAACGAACATTGATGTAATAATTGCCATTCGGAATGGTAACTGCAGTCATTTTGCGTACATCAATGGCCGCTTGTAAATCATTGCTACTCCCGCCATTCACATACTCCTTATTCCCAAACGCATTCATATCCACATTGCCCCTGATGCCGCCCACTTTGCCGGAGCTGGTGTATTGCCATCCGCGACTGTTGGTCGGGAACGAGTCGAATCCCATGCGAGCGCCGTACTGCGCCACCCACGTGGTTTTGGCGTAAATGTCGGCATGTTTCAGCGGGCCTTGCAGGTAGCTGGTGTACGAGTAGACGCCCAGGTTCTTGTATCCGGCGGACTGCAGCGCGCCGTACCAATTGTTGACGATATCGCTGTACACGTTCGGATCGGTGGGCGGCTGATGCCCCTTCCACGTCCACTTTTCCAGGTCGTAGTACACGGGGTACGCCAAGTCGCTCGCGCGCACACCGAATCGCTTGAGTTTGGCGACCACGCCGGCACCTTCTTCTCTGGCAATCGACGGAGTGTCCGCGTAGGAATACCAGTAGATGCCGAACGGGATGCCAAATCGCTTGCATTCGGAAATGTTACGTTGTGCTTTCCTGTCAGCATTGTTGCCCCAACCGTAGCCGAGGCGGATGATCACGCCTTCCACGCCGTCGGCTTTCGCTTTGGCCCAGTCGATGTCGCCTTGCCATTCGGAAACGTCGATCACGCTTTTGGCTTGCTGCACGAACAGGTTGTTCTGGTAGTCGAAGAAGGCTTTCGTATTGTTGTAAGTGCCCCAGTGCGCGCCGTATTCATTGCCTTCGAATTTGGAGAGCTGTACGTTCGCGTCGGCTACAGCATTTTTGACATCTTCCGCACTCACCGGAATGAAGGATTCGCCATTGGTTTTGGCGAGCGGATCCGGCTGCTGATCCTGCGTACCGACCAGTGTCGCATCGGTCACGGTTTCGCCGGTTTCAATATTCTTGACCTCACCTTCGGGGGTGACGGCCAGGTCTTCCGAAACCACGGTGGCATCGTCGGAAATCTCGTCACTGACGGTATCCGGAAGTTCCGCATTCGGATTGTCAGGCATGCCGTCTTGCGACTGCTGGTCGCCCGTCTGATCGTCAGACTGCACAACAACGCCATTATCTGCAGTAACGGGACCGCTCTGTGCAACAGCATCTTCAATCGCAATATCCTGCAATGCGTAAGCCGGCGTAACCGCGACGGAAGCCGTCAACGCAACCGCAGACAGCGCAGTCGCAATCTTCAAAAGATGATGTGGCGAAACCATTCGTCAGCCTCTCTCGAATAAAGTCATCAAACCCAAATAATTCGGCGCGAACGCCCTAATCGCCAACTCTAACCGCACCCTGCTACCCACCTGGCTGGCGGGATACTCCTACACGATGTATCTGGTGCATTCGCCGCTGTCCAAGGTGCTGATCGGTCCGCGGATTCCCGCGCCCACGGACGGATGGTCGTACGCGGGCATCAGCGTGCTGATGTTCGCCGCCACGCTGCTCGCGGCGTTGGCGTTCGCGGTGGTCGCCGACACCGTGGTGCTCAAGCCCTTGCAACGGCTGCTGCGCAACGTTGACCTGCCGCGGAAAGGCCGCCTGTAGAGGCGGTCGCTTCACTGCCCCTGCGCGCGGTAGCGGGCCTCGGTGGCTTCCTTGGCCGGCGCCCACCAGTCGCGGTGTTCCGCATACCAGTCGATGACGTTGCGCAATCCGCTAGCGAAGTCGGTGTGCATCGGCGACCAGCCCAGTTCGGCGCGCAGTTTGGATGCGTCGATCGCGTATCGTCTGTCGTGCCCGGGCCTGTCGCGCACCCAGTCGAACGCATCTTCCGGCTGGCCCATCAGCTGCAGGATCATGCGCAGCACGGTGATGTTGCTCATCTCGCCGTCCGCTCCGATCAGATACGTTTCGCCGATGCGCCCGCGGGTGAGGATCGCCCACACTGCGCGGGAGTGGTCTTCCGTATGTATCCAGTCGCGCACGTTCTCGCCGGTGCCGTACAGTTTCGGCCGCGCGCCCTCCATGATGGAGGTGATCTGCCGTGGAATGAACTTTTCCACATGCTGGTACGGGCCGTAGTTGTTGGAGCAGTTGGAGATGGTGGCGCGCAGACCGTATGTGCGCACCCATGCGCGCACCAGATGGTCGGACGACGCCTTCGAGGCGCTGTACGGGCTTGAGGGACAGTACGGCGTGTCTTCCGTGAAACGCGCCGGATCGTCCAGCGCCAGATCGCCGTATACCTCGTCGGTGCTGATGTGGTGGAAGCGCACGTCGTGTTGCCGGGCGGCCTCCAACAGCCGCATCGTGCCTTCCACGTTCGTGCGGATGAACGGTTCGGGATTGGCGATGGAATTGTCGTTGTGCGATTCCGCGGCGAAGTGGACGATGGCGTCGTGACCGGGCACGATACGCTCCAATAGCGCGACGTCGCAGATGTCCCCTACGACAAGATCGACCTGCGACGGCGGCAGGCCGGCGATGTTCTCCGGATTGCCGGCGTACGTCAGCTTGTCGAGCACGGTGATGTGCGCGTGTGGATGGTTCCGCGCCACGTATCGCACGAAGTTCGCGCCAATGAAGCCGCACCCGCCGGTCACTAGAATATTACGCGGCTCGAATACGCCGCTGCACGCCATGCTGTTCACCATTCCAGCATACCGTCGCATGCCAACGGCTGCGGCGTTCGGGTCCGGGCGCGAACGCTATCTTGCACGGATTCACCGGTAATGAGTCCAAGGAGAGGGCTTTGGACCCAGCTTCCTCCCTCGCCGGCGGGCAGCACGCGCATCGACAATCCGCTCTCATGAGCCCGCACCGCCGTCATCAGGACTGCGGCAGCAGAATCTCCGTGGTGGAGGCGCCGTCCTCGAAGTTGCGACTCAGGTAGCCGCCCGCAGCCTCGATGATCTGGTCGATGTGGACCAACCCGAAACCGTGCCCCTCGTCGGATTTGGTGGTGCGGAAGCGCCCACCGACCTTGCGCTGCTTGCCGCCCGAGGAAGCGTTGGTGAACGAGATGTACAGCTGCGTGCCCTTCATGTCCATATACACGCGAATCATGCAATCGGCTTCAGGCAACCCGTCGTTGGCCTCGATCGCGTTGTCGAACAGGTTGCCGAGGACGCAGCACAAATCGAGTTCCGAAATGCGCAGCTTGATCGGAATATGGGTATGGGCGTCCACGCGCACGTCGATGCCATGCGCCTGTGCAAGCGACATCTTGCTGCTCAGAATCGCGTCGGCCATCGCATTGCCGGACTTGATCGGGGTATCCAACGCCTTCATCGTCTGAAGGTGATTACGGTAGTCATGCCGCCACATGCGCATCTGACGGTACATGTTCTCGACCTCGCGGTAATGCGTGTCGACCAGCTCGCGCTGATATGCCGCGATGGCCCTGTCGGCCTTGCCTCGCCCACGGAACCACATCGTGCCCCTCCTTTGCGTTCTGCCCTGTCCAGCCGGGGACGGCTTTCCGGCACCCTGCCGGCCGTGAGCCGGCCATGCGTAATCACGTCTGGTCTATGATTGCCCGATTCAACGGCTCGTACGCCCCACGAGGCAGTGGCGGCGTCGTCCCGTCGGTCAATTGCACGGACGACCTGCCCACGCAGCGGATTCGCCGCAGGTTCACGATCATCGCACGTCCCACCCGGCAGAATCCGTCGCCGAGCTCGGCCTCGAACTCGCCCAGCGGGCGTTCACCGTATAATCCCGGTCGACGTGCACCGTCACATAATTACGGCGCACGTCAAGATAGCGGATGTCGGCCAGCGGAATACGCATCAGCCCTTCCGCGCATTGCAGATCAAGGCACCTGGAATCGCGGCGCATGCGCACGACCGCCTTGTCGAGCACGTCGAACAGCTTGGCCGCATCCACCGGTTTCATCAGATAATCGAGCGCTTCGACGTCGTATCCTTCGGCGATGAAATCCGAATACCCAGTGACGAACACGATCTGCATCGTGCCGCCCGCCTTGCGCACGGCCTTCGCCAACGCCACGCCGTCCATCGAGCCCATTTCGACGTCCAGCAGCAGAATATCGACGTCACGCCGCCGCTCATAGCGCGTCAGAAACCGCTCTGCCGACGGGAATACGTCTATCTGGCTCCAGCTGCCGAGCGGCCGCCCATGATGCGGTCAGCGAGCGCACGTACTGGGCGTCGACATCGCTGTCATCGCATATCGCAACGGGATCGTCATCATGACATACGAAATCGCGTCAATGCGGCCCTACCACCGGGCCAGCAGCGACGAAATCCGAAAATCATGCCTTCTTGGGCTTGAGCGCGGCCGGCATGGGCATGGGAATCGGCTTGCGCGGCATCGGCTTGGGCTTCGGAGCCTGAGATTCAGGCGCCTTCACGGCCGGCATTTCGCCACTGGTCGCCTTCGCCGCAGCCTCGGCAGCCCACTTGGCGTACTCGTCAAGGTCATCCTCAGCGACGGATCCCTGCGTATTGTCCACGGCGGCGTTCGCATCATGAGAATACGAAGCCTCGATATCGGCAAACGGATCGGGCGACCCCTCGCCCGGCTCCTGCGTGCTCAGCTCCTTGGCGAGCTCATCGTAATCGGTATCGGTGGTCAGGTACTTGAGCTTCCGGGCTATTTTCTGCTGTTTTGCTTTCTGACGTCCGCGGCCCATGTGACCCCCTGGCATGTAAATGTAACTATCAATTCATCACATAAGAGAGTACCACTTGTTATGAGAGAAATGGTTGTCTGCTTGGACTTTTACGATAAAAGCGATATTTTCGGCGTTTTGAAGCAAGCAAAGGGCGACTTATGACGGACCAAGAACAGCAGCAACTGACCGCAGCGGGCAACGAAATGAGCGCCAGCTTCCTGGCCGCGAAGAAGCGTTCGGACGCCACGCTCGCCAAACTTGAGGCCGAGCCGGGCAAGTTCACGATGCTCACCGGCGACCGCCCGACCGGCCGCCTGCACCTCGGCCACTACTTCGGCTCCATCAAGGAGCGCGTGGCCATGCAGAACCGCGGCGTGAACACCAACATCATCATCGCCGACTACCAGGTCATCACCGACCGCGACACCACTGAGCACATCCAGGACAACGTGCTGAACCTCGTGCTCGACTACATGGCCGCCGGCATCGACCCGACCAAGACCATGATGTTCACCCACTCCGCCGTGCCGGCCGAGAACCAGCTGCTGCTGCCGTTCCTCTCCCTCGTCACCGAGGCCGAGCTGCACCGCAACCCCACCGTGAAGTCCGAGATGGAGGCCTCCGGCCACGCGCTGACCGGCCTGCTGCTCACCTACCCCGTGCATCAGGCGTGCGACATCCTCTTCTGCAAGGCCAATGTCGTGCCGATCGGCAAGGACAACCTGCCGCACGTGGAGATCACCCGCACCATCGCCCGCCGCTTCAACGAGCGCTACGCCAAGAAGAACCCGGTGTTCCCCGAGCCCGCCGCGATCCTTTCCGACGCACCGGAGATACCGGGCCTCGACGGTCGCAAGATGAGCAAGTCGTACGGCAACTCCATCATGCTGGGCGCCACCGCCGAGGAGACCGCCAAGCTCATCAAGAAGAGCCCGACCGATTCCGAGCGCAAGATCACCTTCGACCCCATCGCCCGCCCGCAGGTGTCCGCGCTGCTGACCACCGCCGGACTGGTGACCGGCCGCGACCCGAAGGACATTGCCGCCGAAATCGGCGATGCGGGCGCCGGCGCGCTCAAGGCGTACGTGATTGAGTCCGTGAACGAGTTCCTCGCCCCGCATCGCGAGCGCCGCGCAGAGCTCGCCAAGGACATGGACTCCATCCGCGACATCCTGCACGACGGCAACGCCCGCGCCAACGCCATCGCCGAGGAGACCCTTGACCAGGTGCGCGAGGCCATGGGCATGAAGTACTGATTTTCCGGCAGTCGAACGCAACGATTGCATCAGGCCCCTTCGTCACTCCGCCCCGAGGCACGCGACGAAGGGGGGCCTTCCCATAACGGTGTCGCCCTTCGGGACAGAAAGCCGTCTGCACGCCCCTGCCCCAACCCGTCGAACTCGCCGAGATAAGGCTATCTGCGTTTCGAGGGGTTGATTTGGACCGCGCCGAATATCTATCTACGTTTCAAGGGGTTGGTGCCAAAGTATAAACGCACCTCAAACCGCATGACCCCAATGGCATTTCACCGGCAATACTCCGGGTATCGCGTTTCGGCAACCCCCTGAAACGCAGATAGATGCCCAGAGGACGCCCAATCAACCCCTTGAGACGCAGATAGCGTCACAGAAGACGCCATCCGGTCAAGGCGCAGCCAGCTACAGCCCCCGCTTCTCTTTCCAACGCAATCACATCAGCGCAATCGTGCGATTCCGCACCCATGCCTTCGATCACGCGATACCGTCAAGGTCATCCGCGTCAGGAAAATCGGCATTGGCGTTCGGGACTCGCGGCAGCAGTGGTTCAAACCCTATCCGCTCGTACAGTGGCTTGCGTCTCATCGCTCTGGCATCGCACACCTGTTGGATGGTCTTCCGCGCAGTGACGGGCACGGGAATTCCAGTGACCTCCTGAATCTTATCCGCGATCCGTCTGGCCAAAGCTTCCTCACTCCATTCATCACCGAGGTCAAGCTTGGTGACTTGGATATACCGCCACTTCTCGTCTTCGATTGCCTGCCGCCGGCGTGCATCTTCCAGCCATTGACCGGCGTGATGCCCTCCGTCGAACTCAATGCAGATCTTGTATTCCGGGTAAGCGAGGTCAAGATATACGGCCCGGTTCAGACGCTTCACTCCAATCTTGTAATTGACGCAGGGCGCGTCTATCCCGTATTTGAGGGGAACGAGTCGGGTGCGCGTTTCCATCGACGAATCCGTCCCCTCCTGAATCACACGCAACGCACGCCGGCAATTGGCATATCCGCGAAACATATTCGGCCGGTGGCCCGTCTCTTCAAAGACCGCTTCCGTGAATTCCCGCGCCGAATCCAGATATGCCGTCAGCTCCTCAATGGTCGTCCTGCGCAGGCGCCCATCCCGGCGCATCATTGACTCCGCCAGTACGATCAGCTCTTCGAGATTCAGCCATCCGGCGAACATCGCCCATGTGCAGGCCGGAGACACGCACAAGCATTGCTCGACCATGACGACATCAACAGGGAAGGACCATGTCACTTCGTTTATGCCGACAAGATTGCGCCTTTCATTGGCGCTCGGGACGACAACTGTAATACCGTTCAACATGGCGCGTCCTTTTGGCAGGCGCGGTATTTCAATCGCCTGAAGCTCCAGGGCCGTGGTCAAGGCGTATGGCGGCTGCCACCTGCTGCGCTGCTGGAATTCAGCGCACTGCTTCATACGCTGGTGCTTCAACTCCGTCAATTGCACCAGTGCGATTGATCCGCCCATGGTCGGCCGCTCCTTTGTGACTCGAATATTGCCGTGGAGCCGAGTGTAGGGAACCGGGCAGTTCCCCGTCTACCGCGCCTCAAAAAATGTGGACAAATGTGGATGAATGTGCGCAACGCGGTGGATAACTCACCTCGGCTCGGCGGAGACCGCGCATGAGGAAATCGCCGGCCGCCTTCTTTCGCACGACTGTACACACCGGCGGGTTCTGTTCACAGAAGACTTGCATGTACACTGGGAAGACGATTTAAACGTGACGTCGAAGGTGACGCCACACAATTAGGGGGGGGGGTACGGTGAAGGGGATTGGTGTAGCTGGCCAAGCAACCGAGGCGCGAACGGATATGTACGATGTTTCTGCCACATGCGCCCATGACCTTCTGATCTGATGCAGGATGGCAGGTACAGGCAATTATGACGATAATCACCAATGCGCGGTTCCCGGGCAGCGCCCGCCGCGTAGACATCGCGATCAAGGGCGGCGCGATTGCGGCAATCACGCCCGCCGGCTCCCGGATCTCGGCGACGGCAACCGGCGGCACAGCACCCATCATCGATGCTGACGGCCGCTGGGTTATCCCCGGATTATGGGATTGCCACACGCATTTCACGCAATGGGCCCAGACCTTCGGCCGGCTTGACCTGATCGGCGCGCGCAGTGCGAGCGAGGCGATGTCCATGCTCCGCAACCATCTCGAAGCACGGCGAAACAGCCCCGAGGGCCTGGATCCCGACGTCTTCGTGGTGGGTATGCGGTTCCGCCATTCGCTGTGGTCTCGTGACGAGCAGCCGACACTGGCCGCCATCGACGCGGCGTCCGGGGATCAACCGGTCGCACTGTCCAGCGCCGACATGCATTGCGGCTGGGTCAATTCCGCGGCGGCGCGGCGACTGGGCCTGACCGTGAGGGAGCCCGGTCTTGTGGGCGAGCTCGAATGGTTCGACGCCTACTGCAAGCTCGACAATGCGCCCGGAGCGGCGGAGGAGACGCTCGAACTGATTCGCAAGGCCGAGGCGGATGCCGCCCGCAAAGGCGTGGTCGGCATCCGCGACTATGAGATGGCGGAAAACGTCGACACGTGGACCCGCCGGTTCTCCGCGGCGTCTCCCCGCCCGCGCGACGCTAACGATTCCGCTTGGACAGGCATCGATTGGGATGGCTCATTCACCCACGGCATCCGAGGATTGCGCGTGGAGGCGGGCGTGTATCCCGAACGGCTGGAGGATGCGATTGAAGCCGGCTGGAAGACGGGCGTCGAGCTGCCCGGCAGCGATGGACTGGGCCATGTCGGCGCGATGAAGATGATCTCGGACGGCTCGCTGAACACCCGTTCGGCGTTCTGCTCGATGCCGTATTCCGATATATTCCCCGACTTTTACGGCACGCTCAGTTACGCGCCCGACCAGATCGAGGCGTATTTCCACGTGGCGACATGCCATGGGTTCGCCATCGCGTGCCATGCCATCGGCGATGAGGCGAACACCATCGTGCTCAACGCGGCGGCGAGCACACACGCCCATGGTTCCATCGAGCACGCCCAGATGCTGAAGCCGGCGGATATTCCCCGATTCGCGAAGCTCGGGCTGACCGCCAGCATCCAGCCACAGCACGCCATGGACGATCGCGATGTCATCACGCGGTTCTGGGCGAATCCGGGTGGAATCCCTTACGCATTCAAGGCACTGCACGATGCCGGCGTCAGGCTGCGCATGGGGTCGGATGCGCCGGTTGCGCCGCTCGACCCGTGGATGGCGATATCGGCCGCTGTGTTCGGCACGGAAAGCTCAGACCGCGAACCGTTCCAGCCGGAGCAATGCTTGGATGCGCGCACCGCACTGGCGGCTTCCACAGCCGTCGGCCGCGACCGCCCTGAGCCCGGAGATCCAGCCGACCTGGTGCTCTTGGACCGCGACCCGTATGCTGTCTCCACGCCGGAGGAGATGCGGGCGATGCCGGTGGCGGCGACCATGCTCGCAGGCCGTTGGACGTACTCCTCTTTGCATGGCGAATGATTCCCGACAAGGAACGCATGAGGATTCCTCACACGAATCCCATCGGGAACCGTCCGCTGCGCAGGCAAGGCGTCAGACGTCATACCGCCATGACTTATCGGTGATCACGCGGGCCATCACCAAACCTATCGGCAGGCAGATAATCACCATGAACGCTCGGAACGCCCAGTCCAGCGCGTGCAGCGTATCGAACTGTCCGAGGTAGAACATCGCCCGGTACATATACAGACCGGGCACCATGATGACGATGGACGGCACGGTCAGGCAGATGCGCGGATAGCCCAGATGCGGCGGCAGCAGGCCGTTGTGCACGGCGGTGCGCCATCCGGCAGCGAGCAGACCGGCCAGCAGCGCGCCGATGAACGCCCCGGCCTCGGCCGGCACCCCGAAATCGACCAGCGTCAGTCGCAGCGTGTCGGTGATCATGCCGATGGTGGCGGCGACCAGGCACATGCGCTGCGGCGAATTGAACATGATCGAGAAGCCCCACACGCCGAGGAAGGCGGTGACGGCCCGCAGCCCCGTGTTCACCCACGGATTGAGCCCCAGCGGCTCGAACCCGGTCGGGTTCAGATGCACGATCATGGCCACTCCCCAGCCTGCCAGCGTGGCCATCAGGATGATGCACAGCACGTATGCCACTCGTTGGATGCCGGACGGGAAGTCGATCTTCGCCATATCGAGGCCGCCCGTTATCAGCGGGAAGCCAGGGATGACGAACAGCATCGCGCCGATGTACGCGGTGTCATGCGTCAGCGCGATCGGGTCGAGCAGGCCGATCAGGCGCAGAGTGCCCGTGCAGGCGAGCGCAGCCAAGGCCACGCACACGAACGTCACGAAGAACTGGTTGAGATGGCGGGCGAACAGTTTGCGGCGCAGCCAGTGGCCCAGTCCGGCGCCGACGAACGCGCCGATCATGTCGTAGGGGCCGCCGCCGAGCAGGAACACGAAGGATGCGCAGGCGACTGCGGAGGCGAAGCCGGCGAACGCCGGGGAATAGAGCGGCTTACGGCTCTCGATCAGGTCGAGCCGCTCATGCGCCTGCCGCACGGTGATGGGCTTGCGCCCTTCGCCCGCGGAACGGCCCACGTGGTCGAAATGCTCGGCGTACTCGCCGGTCAGCGGCTTGTGAGCGCGGGTTTTCCGGCGTTTCGCGCCCAGCAGCGCCTCCGCCGACATCGATGTCCCGAATTCGTTCAGGTTCTGGTCTTCCGCACTGCTGGCGCTTGCGCCCGCGCCCGCGCCTGCACCACCCGCCGCCGCGGCGGCCGCGTCGAGATCCGGCGTCTCCACGAAATCACGCTTTCCGGAGCGCTGCTGCATCAACCGGTCATGCAGCAGCTTGGCCTCGCGATCCTCTTCCAGGGCGGCCTCGGATTCGGAGCGCAGCTCGTCGTCCGTCGAACCTTCCGCGGCGATGTCGGCCGCGGCCGCGCGGACCATGGAGACGGGCACGGTGACCTCGGCCGCCTCCAGGGCGTCGAGCACCGGGTCGTCGGAGGCCTCGCCGCTGAGCTCCTTCTGTGCCTTCTTCTCGGCGCGCAGTTTCTTGGCCAGCTGCGCGGAGACCTCGGACATGTCGCTTTGCTCAAGGTTCTGCACCACACCTTCGGACACGTCGCCCGCGCGATGGTACATGGAATCGAGCCCGAGGTTCACGCTGAACCAGTCGGTGTAATGCTCCAGCAGCCAGATGCGCTCGGTGTTGACGCCGGTGGTGGGTAGGTCGATGACCTCGGTGATGCGGTTGGCGTCATCGGTGCAGGTGGCCTCGATGTCCGTCAGGTTCACGTCGGCGCGCACGTGCACGCCCAGGGGGTACGCGATGCGGTGCATCATCTCGCGCACGCGGAAGCTTCCGGTTCCAGCACCCAGGTCCAGTGCGCCGACGCGCACGACGACGCTGGTCTTGGCGGCGAGGCCGGCCTCGGAGATCGGCTTGTCCCAGTCGCGTCGAATGTCTTCCATGTCAAGGGGAACGGAGTGGGTGTGGAAATGACTCACCGCCGTCGCCGCGTCCTGATGGGGCGCGTCGCCGTTCATGTGCTGCTGCATGTTCTTCTCTATCCGTATCATGCCGTTGTTTTTGCCGCCCTATGGGTGTGCTCGGGCGTGTTTTCAAGATGGTTACAGTAGTCATTCTTACTCCGCGCCGTGAACTCATGGGGTATGACCGAAACCGGCGTTCGCATGATGGACTACCTTCGACAAGATTATGGACGATACGTCGACGAGGATATTCAGGACGACATTCTCGGGCCATCCAACAGCGTGAAGATATGGTGAAGATTACATATTTACCAGTAATCCTTCAGAGAAAAATTGGACTTCGTAATACAACTTGCGATTTCAGGGCAATAGAATGGGCACACAGCTTTTGGCGCAACCGGCTGTGGGCTCGCAACTGACGGCCAACACAACCGCGGAGGAGCCGCGGAGGACCGACTGACCGAGCAACCGGACCCAAAAGACAAAGGAGGTTATGAATGACCGATACCGATCAACAGATCACGCCCGCCGACGCGACCATCGTGTCGACCGGCACCGGGACCAAGGGCCCCGAAGAGCGGGAGCTGCCTGAGTCGCTCAGCAACGACATGAGCCTGTGCCTGCGCATTCTGCGCGACGTACTGGGCGAATATGACCCGCAGCTGCTGGCGACGTTCGACACCGTGCGCAACTACGCGGTGAAGGCAAGCGCCGAGCATTTCGCCGGAGCGACGGCGGATCCGCACCCCGATGAGGATGGTCTGGCAAAGGCCGTCGCCACCATCGATGCGATGAATCTGCACGACGCCCAGCTGCTCGCCCGCGCATTCGCCACATATTTCCACCTCGCCAACCTGAGTGAGGAGAACTACCGCGTTTCCGTGCTGCACCAGCGCGAGAACCAGGTGGAAGACGACGAAGCCGTTGACCCGGTGAACGAACTGACCACCGCCTACCATCAGCTGCTGACCGAAATGGGGCCGGCCAAAGCCAAGGCGTTGCTGGAGAAGCTCGAATTCCACCCGGTGTTCACGGCGCATCCGACCGAAGCGCGCCGCAAGGCAGTCGAAGGCAAGATCCGCCGCATCGCGGAGCTGCTGGAAGAGAACAAGCGCCTCGGCGGCTCCGACAAGAAGGAGAACGTCCGCCGCCTCTACAACGAGATCGACGCGCTGTTCCGCACGTCCCCGATCGCGCTGAAGAAACCTACGCCGGTCGAGGAGGCCGATACCATCCTCGACATCTTCGACAACACGCTGTTCACCACGATTCCCAAGGTCTACCACCGTTTCAACGACTGGCTGCTGGGCGACAAGGCCGGTCTCGAACAGCCGCAGTGCCCGGCGTTCTTCCATCCGGGAAGCTGGATCGGCTCCGACCGCGACGGCAACCCGAACGTCACCGCCAAGGTCAGCCGTCAGGTCGCCCGCAAGTTCAGCGACCATGTGATCGGCGCCCTTGAGGAGGCCACCCGCACGGTCGGCCGCAACCTGACCATGGAGTCCGAGACGACCCCGGCCAGCGCCGAGCTGAAGAGCCTGTGGAGCCACCAGAAGGAGATGAGCGAGCGCCTGACCGACAAGGCCGCACTGATCTCCACCAAGGAGCTGCACCGCGCCGTCATGCTGGTGATGGCCGATCGCCTGCGCTACACCATCGAGCGCGACGCCGACCTCATGTACCACAGCTGCGACGATTTCATCGCCGACCTGCAGGTCGTGCAGCGTTCCCTGGCCGAAGCCGGCGCCAAGCGTTCGGCGTATGGCCCGCTGCAGGATCTGATCTGGCAGGCGCAGACCTTCGGCTTCCACATGGTCGAGATGGAGTTCCGTCAGCACTCCGTGGTGCACGCCCGCGCGCTGGAGGACATCCGCGAGCATGGCCTGCACGGCGAGCGTGGCGAACTGCAGCCGATGACGCACGAGGTGCTCGACACCTTCCGCGCCCTCGGTGCCATCCAGAAGCGCAACGGCATCAAGGCCGCCCGCCGCTACATCATCTCGTTCACGAAGAGCGCCCAGAACGTGCGCGACGTGTACGAGCTGAACCGTCTGGCGTTTTCGCACCCGGAGGATGTGCCGGTCATCGACGTCATCCCGCTGTTCGAGCAGCTTGAGGACTTGCAGAACTGCGTGAACGTGCTGGAAGAGATCGTCAAGATTCCCGAGGTGCAGGCTCGTCTGAAGGCCACCGGCAACAAGATGGAGGTCATGCTCGGCTACTCGGATTCGTCCAAGGACGCCGGCCCGACCACCGCTACGCTGGCGCTGCATTCCGCCGAATCGCGCATCGTCGCTTGGGCCGCGAAGCATGACATCGACCTGACGCTGTTCCACGGCCGTGGTGGCGCCGTCGGTCGAGGCGGTGGCCCCGCCAACCGCGCGGTGCTCGCCCAGCCGAAGGGCTCCGTCAACTGCCGCTTCAAACTCACCGAGCAGGGCGAGGTCATTTTCGCCCGCTACGGCAACCCGGTGCTGGCCATCCGCCATCTGGAATCCGTTGCCGCCGCGACGCTGCTGCAGTCCGCTCCGAGCGTCGAGAAGACGAACACGGAGATGACCGAGAAGTACGCCCAGATGACCGAGGTTCTGGACAACGCCTCGCATGAGCGCTTCCTCGACCTGCTGAACACGCCGGACTTCGCCCCGTGGTTCTCGATCGTCACGCCGCTTACCGAGGTCGGCCTGCTGCCAATCGGCTCCCGCCCGGCCAAGCGTGGTTTGGGCGCGAAGTCGCTCGACGACCTGCGCACGATTCCGTGGGTGTTCTCCTGGGCTCAGGCGCGCATCAACCTCGCCGCATGGTATGGCCTTGGTTCGGCCTGCGAGAAGTTCGGCGACCTTGACACGCTGCGCGAGGCGTACGAGGAGTGGCCGCTGTTCTCCACGTTCATCGACAACATCGAGATGTCGCTGGCCAAGACCGATGAGCGCATCGCCAAGATGTACTTGGCGCTCGGCGATGACGAGAACCTGTCGAAGAAGGTGCTCGACGAGATGAAGCTCACCACCAAGTGGGTGCTCAAGATCGTCAACGACGAATGGCCGCTGCAGCACCGTCACGTGCTCGGTCAGGCCATCCGCATCCGCTCCCCTTACGTGGACGCGCTGTCCGTCACTCAGGTGCTTGCGTTGCGTTCGCTGCGCAAGAAGGTGGACAAGGAAGAGCTCAGCAAGAGCCAGCAGGCGGGATTCATCTATCTGATCCTGTGCACCGTCTCCGGTGTCGCCGCCGGCCTGCAGAACACGGGCTGACGTTTTGGCCGGTGTTGGGCCGCATGCGCGGCCAACACCGCTTGGAAAGCCCGGTGGGCTTTCCAAGACCAAAACGTAGCGGTGGGCTTTGCGCAATAGCTTTGCGCGCGCAAAGCCCACCGCAGCACGGAGCCTCCGCGACGAGCGGAGGCTCCGTTTTATATCAGCACATATCGCGAAAGCCCTGCCCTACACGGGTGGGGCTTTCACGCCCCCCCTATCAATCACATTGATACGATTTCATAATCATTTCCGATGTGAATAAGTTCACGGATCAAGACCGCAATCATCGGCAATCCCACCAGCGAAGTGGCGTTATAGTAGCGCTGTCGGCGTCGACAAGAGCTGGAACGCTGATAGAATGCACACCAACGATGTTCAGTGAATTGTTCGCATGTTCACGAACAGTCCTGCATGATGTGCCTTGAGTGAGCGATGCGGCTCTTGTTCAGGCCGGCAGGTCATCGTACAGCCAGTTACGAAAGGATCCTACCGAATGGCAAGGTTTACCGAGAATCGTTGGACCAGCGCAATCATCCCCGCATTGCTGATTCATATCCCAATCGGTACCGTCTACTGTTGGAGCGTGTTCAAGCAGCTCATCGCCGACAGGCTCAACGCCAGCCCGGCCTCCGTGGAATGGGGCTTCTCGCTCGCCATCTTCTTCCTCGGCATGTCAGCCGCATTCGCCGGCCCCATGGTGGAGAAGAACATCAAGAAATCCGCACTCGTCTCCATGGTCTGCTTCGTGGTCGGCTTCGCCGGCACGGGCGTGAGCATCGCTCTGGGATTCCTGCCGGGTGTGTTCATCTGCTACGGCGCGATCATGGGCATCGGCCTGGGCGTCGGCTACCTGACCCCGGTCAAGAACCTGATGCTCTGGTTCTCCGATAACAAGGGCCTCGCCACCGGCATCGCCGTCGCCGGCTTCGGCCTGGCCAAGGCCATCGCCAGCCCGTTGATGGAGTACCTGATCGGCACGGTGGGGCTGGTCAACATGTTCTTCATCCTCGCCGTGATTTATGCGGTGATGATGTTCTTCGGTTTCCTGCTCATCAAGCGTCCGGCTGACTGGGTCTACGATCCCGTGACCTCGCATGTAAGCCGCGCGGAGATTCTCAGGAAGCCCGTGTTTTGGGGCATCTGGATCGCCTTCTACATCAATATCACCTGCGGCCTGGCGCTTATCAGCCAGGAGAAGGACATCCTGCACGATGTGCTCAAGGCCTTCCCGCAGTATGCCGGCCTGAGCCCCGCCAAGTTCGCCGCCGCCATCGCCGGCATCATCGGCCTGGTGCTCGCCGTGGACTCCGTGTTCAACACGGCCGGCCGCGTAGGCTTCTCCACGCTCTCCGACCACCTGAAGCGCCGCGAAACCGTTTATCAGGTGATCTTCATCATGTCGATCGCGGTATGCCTGCTGCAGATCTTCACCAACAGCATCAACAATGCGCTGTTGTGGGCCGTGCTGGCCATGCTGTTCCTCATCAACGCTGGCTACGGCGGCGGTTTCTCGACGCTGCCGGTGCTGCTCGACCAGCACTTCGGCACCAAGACCGTCTCCACCACGCACGGTCTCGCGCTGAGCGCCTGGGCGTTCGCCGGCCTGTCCGGCAACCAGCTGGCCTCGTTCGTGGTCACGCACACGCCCGATCAGGCCCATCGCTACGCCGCGCTGATTCCGGTGCTCACCGGCTTGTTCGCCCTGGCTCTGATCAGCATCAGCCTGGTCAAGTATCTCGGCGGCAGGAACGGCGAGGGCAAGAGATCCATCGGGGCCTGAACCGTAACGCAAGGCGGAGGGCTTCAGATACTGAAAGTAAATCACTTCCTGAATCGCCCCGGACAGTATTCGTCCAAGAACGAGGTAACTGCCCACATCCGCGACAATAGACTCTCATAGTTGACTGATCCGGGGGCCTGCGCCTAGCGGGCCCCCTTATTGATGCCGTGTGGCGCGTCGAAAGCACCATGTCCGCCGGCCACGGTCAACGGAGTTCTAACATGTTAACGGAGAATTCTAACATGTTAGGATTATTGAAAGGGGATGAAAGGACAGCGCCGGGCACCTTACACCAACGCGTAGCGGGATGAGGGACCACTCCCCTCATGCCGGAATACGCCCTCCCTCTCAAGTCTCTTCATGAGCCTGTACGCGCTGATATAAGACAAATCCAGCAGCTTCATCACGTCAGACGTGGTCGCCGCGCCCCCATTGTTCAGCGCGAATTCCGTCACCAGGTTCTCCCGCCGACCGTCGAGGCCCTTTTGCCTCGCATAAGCCGGCAACTTATCATCCCTCTTATATACACGCGCGCTCAGCATATAATCTCGTGCGACACCGCTGCCGCAGGCTTCCACCAGCCCGCTCTCCACTAGGCTTTCGACCGCGCCGACCAATCGCCGAGACTCCACTCGCGAGAATTCGCGCATTTGCGCCACGCTGAGTCTGCGATGCTCCCGCAGCAACGACAGCACGATTAGAGACCACACCGACAACGGAGCGCCACGGCGAGCCTCTTCATTGGCAATCATCACAACGAATGCCTCATCCGGCACCACGCGACGCAGGAACAGCACCACCTCCGACGCCGTGGACTGCGAATAATCGGGAAATGCCCCGCCGGAAGCCAAGGAGCCGGCATATATCTTATCGACACCACGACCGGTGCGTTCCGCATATCCCGCCGTCTTGAGGATGGAGGCGAGCTGAGGGTTGCGGGAACGCGGCTGCGCGGTCAACAGGTTGTTTTCGCTCAATCCCTCGATGAAACCTCCCGGGTTGGATATGGTCAGGCCATCGTCGTCCACGAGGAACCGCACCGATCCCATCCTCGCATAATCCCTGTGGCAGAACGCGTTGACTGCCGCCTCGCGGAACGCCTGATGATCGAAGTCCGGCAGATTGACATGGACCAGACCGCTCATAACCTCATGATCTGGATTCCATGGTTCCATCAGTGCGCCGATACGAGGGAGCATATCGACCAGCGGCAGGAAGAACGGATCCGTGTTTACCTTGGGAGACGTGCCTTTCATGACCTGGAATACGGCGGAGGCCGACGGTACGGAACGCTTCAGCGCCCGCTCCGTACCGATGACCAGCAGACCGGCCACGGAAGGCTGCGGGCCGCCAGGGCCGTCGACTACCAGTTCTAGGGCCCGATCGAAGTCCTCATCATCAAACGCCAACAATGAGCTGCCGGCATTGGCCGTGCGTATGCTCTCCCTGAGACGGTCGCGCGCAGACGGATCAAGATCGGACAGCGTCGACCCCGGAGCAGGCTGCGCGCTGTAGTCGTAACTACGCTGCTGTGACAAACGACTGATGAATTGCGCAGGGAACATCGGAACGACTTCTGGCGCGCCATCGGCTTTCAGCCGGCGCTGCAGCGTCTTCCCCTGACTGGTGGACACGATCTGCTGACTGCTGTCAACCTCAATGCCGACGACCGGCTTGCCGCTCTCGCTCAGCAACGTCACCCGCACGGAAAGCTGAGGAACCGTTTTGTTGAAAATGAATGCCGCCAGACCATTGACATTGCGATGCCGGTCACAGACCCCAGTCACCATGCCATCGTCTTCGACACCAAGGTACAGCGTACCGCCTTCGGTATTGGCCATCGCCACCACATTGTCGACGATTTCGTCATCGGTTTGCGGGCGTTGGCGTTCGCTTTTGAACTCCACCGTCAGGCTTTCCTTGGTCGGCAGCATCGGCTCTTCCTTTCACGGCTTTCAATAATTCTAACATGTTAACGGAGAATTCTAACATGTAAGAATTATTGAAAGGGGATGAAAGGACAGCGCCGGGCACAGCGCCCACTATGCGCCGAGCAATGTCAACATCTGCGGGACACTCTTCTTGCCGAATTCGACCTTCTGCTCGCCGCCGGGATGGTTGATGACGATGCAGGGAACGCTCATCGCGCCATACTGGTCCTTGAGCTCGGGGAAGTGCGCGACGTCGTAGGCTTCGGCACGCACGTTCGGGTTCAGCGACGCGATGCGCTGCGCGGCCAGTACGGTTTCCGGACACATCGTGCAGGTGAGCGAGACGAGGATCATCACGTCGATCGGCGTGTCAATGGCCTCGGCGCGAGCCTTGAGGTCATCGTCCAGAGGCTGGCCCGGACCCGCGGCGTTGTACAGGCCGAGCACGAACGAATTGAACTCGTGACCGGACGGTACACCGTGGAAGGCCAAGCCGGTGAACAGCAACGTACCGGCGTCGGAATTCTCGGCCGGCACGCACATGCGCACGACCGGCCGCGCAGACGGCAGCACCCCTGCTACGTCGAACTGCGCGCGACCGGAATCATCCAGCGAACCATATACCGGCAGTTCGGCGCCATCCGGCAAGGTGACGGCCAACGGCTCGCCGACCGTCAACGACGTTGGCGCGCTGGAACCGTCCTCAGCGGTGATCACGCCCGCCGCATCGACCGCGACCGAATTCAGTTTGCCGTTCGACAGCGCCACCATCTCGCCGATGAATCCCTGCAACTCCGTCGACAATGGCGTATCGTCCAGTTCGAGGACGAGCGTGACCGGGCGGGTCATACGGCCAAAGACCACGCCGAGCTGCTGCTTGATGGCGGCGGAGAAGAGCTCGCCGGGCTTTTTGGCGGCGGCCGTCGCGGCGGCGGTATCGGCGCTGCGCTTGGCAGGAGCCGGGGCGGGCGTGGTGCCGGCAGCGGCAGCACTGTTGACGGCAGCCGCGGTCTGCGCTTCGGCCTGCTCATATGCGGATGCGGTCGGACGAGGCGGCACAAGACCGGTTTTCTCGCTCATCTGCTTGGCGTACCGCTCCAGTTCCACTGCGGCGATGGCACCGTCGGCGGTGGCGGTGACGACCTGACGCAGGTTCTTGATGCGCAGGTCACCGGCCGCGTACACGCCCGGCACCGAGGTCTCGAGGTATCCGCGCGTGACCACGTAGCCGTGGTCGTCCAGTTCGACGACACCGCGCACGAGCTCGGTGGCCGGCACGTATCCGGCGAACACGAAGACACCAAACGTGCCGTCGTCGGATGGCTTCCACGATTCCGTCTCACCAGTTCGGCGGTCGAGGATCGTCGCCTCGCGCAGCCCGCCCTGGCCGGCGGTGACGCCTTTGAGCTCGACGTTGTAGCGCACGTCGATTTTCGGGTTGTTCTTGGCTTCGGCAGCCACCGCCGCGTCGCAGGTGAAGTCCGGTTCGCGGACGAGCACCGTGACTTTGGAGGCGTATTTGGTCAGGAACACGGATTCCTCTGCCGCGGCGAAACCGCCGCCGACGACCAGCACCTCCCTGCCGGTGAAGAATTCGCCGTCGCATGTGGCGCAGTAGGCCACGCCGCGGCCAGCGTACTCGCCCTCGCCGGCGAAACCAAGCTTGCGCGGGCTTGCACCGGTGGCAATCAGGATGCCGAACGTCTTCAGGTCGCCACGTGACGTGTGCACGGTCTTGATGTCACCGTTCACGTCAAGGCCGGTAGCTTCGGCTGAGAGGAATTCCGCGCCGAAATCCTTGGCTTGGTTGCGCATGGTCTGCGTGAGCGCACGACCGGACGTACGGCCGACGCCGGGATAGTTGACGACTTCGTCGGTGATGGTGATCTGCCCGCCGAAATCATCCTTTTCGAGAATCAGCACGCGATAGCGGGCGCGAGCGAGATACAGGCCGGCGGTGAGTCCCGCAGGGCCGCCACCGATGACAACAACGTCATACAGATCGCTTCGGTTGATCTGGGTCATGATATGGAACTCCTTACATATGCATATGCCCCTGCCGGCGGGGGCTCCCGCGAAGCGGGTGGGGTAGTTCGCCTATCACCGCGACCACCCCCAGTCGGCTGTCGCCGCCCCCCCGCCAGCGGGGGCGGAGAGGCCACTCGCCTTACATCGCTACCCGCCAGCGGGGGCGAGAGAGTTGGCGATCCCCAGCCAACTCTGACCGCTACCGACAGCCCTCCAGCCCCTGCAATCAGGGACGGCCTCCAGCCGCAGCCTGTTGTGCTTGCCTGTCGGCTCGCCTTCGCCTACAAACAGCTCTGCTGTTTGCTTGACAACTCAGCCCGTCAGTGAGGCGGGAAATCAGAGGAGACCGACGAGGTCGAGGCTCGGCTCGATGGTCTCCTCGCCAGGGGTCCACTTGGCCGGGCACACCTGGTCGCCGTGCTCGTAGACGAACTGCGAGGCCTGCACGCGGCGCAGCAGCTCGTCGGCGTTACGGCCGACGTTGGAGGAGATGACCTCGTAGGCCACGACCTTGCCCTCCGGGTTCACGATGAAGTCGCCGCGCTCGGCCACGCCGTCGGCCTCGTTGTAGGTGTCGAGGTCCTTCGCGAGCAGTGCGGTGGGGTCGGCAAGCATCGGGTACTGGATCTTCGCGATCTTTTCGTTGGCGTCGTGCCAAGCCTTGTGCACGAAGTGGGTGTCGCAGGAGACCGAGTAGATCTCGCAGCCGATCTTCTTGAAGTCCTCATACTTGGCAGCGAGATCCTCCAGCTCGGTCGGGCACACGAACGTGAAGTCCGCCGGGTAGAAGAAGAACACCGACCAGTGACCGAGCACGTCCGCCTTGGTCACCTCATGGAATTCGTTGTTCTGAAAAGCCTGCACCGTAAAATCAGTGAGTTCATGCTGAAGCAGTGTCATCATCGTTCCTTTCCACGCAATCCGGTCATTGCGTCTCCCCATCGTAACGTCAAGCGGCTTTCGCCGATACGGACGCACGAGGGTTTCTTCATGACAATCATCACAGTTTGCGCTCACAAACCGGTAAAAACAGCCGCGCCCGATCCGCGGTTTCGCTATGAGCAGAGGTGATGAACGTTCCTTGGATATTTCATACTTATCAAACAGGTTTCCGCTATGCTCACACATACAGGCACATACACGCCGACCCGACGCGAACCTGAGACTCGGAACGGAGATGTCATGGCAGAGGAAGACCCGGATCAGGAATCCACCGCGAACTCGACGCTTATCCGCATGCTGGCGGGAAACCGGCGATTCGCCGAAGGGCACAGCGAGCACCCGTGGCAGGACATGCAGACCCGCGAATCACTGATCGACCGGCAGAACCCTGACGCGGCGGTATTGTCATGCTCCGATTCGCGCGTTCCGCCGGAAATCATCTTCGACGCGGGGCTCGGGGACCTGTTCACGATCCGCACGGCCGGGCAGATCATCGACGACGCGGTATTGGCATCGCTGGAATATGCCGTGGATCATCTGCACGTCAGCCTGCTCATGGTCATGGGTCATGAGAGCTGCGGGGCGGTGGCGCTGGGCGCCGAACAACTTGACGCGCTGATCGCCGACAGCACGAGCGACCCGGAGAGCTCGTTGGAGTCCGCTGATGCGATGGCCGAATTGGATGAGCGCATCGCCAGCTCGGATTCGATTGTGCTGCGCTCGGTCGGCATGTCGGTATGGCAGGCGCGGGAGGCCGAGTTGGATACGAGCGAGGACTTCGAACGCGTACATGTGGCGCGTACCATCGAAGAGCTGGTCACGCGCAGCGAAATCATTCAGGACGCGCTGGCGCATGATCGACTGATGATCGTAGGCGCCCGCTACCAGCTGTCCACCGGCAAGGTCGAGGTACTGAGCTTCTGACGGGAGCGTGACTTATCGCCGCATTTCGCGTCACTGTGTGCGGGTAGCGTCACGCTGTGCGGCCCCGCACACAGTGACGCATCAGTAAAACCCTTATTTTCCAATGGTTATACAATATGCGTCACGCTGCAAGGGCGCACACAGTGACGCACCCCGCACAGCGTGACGCATTCGAGACGCCGCATCCGCAACGGCAACGCGCCACCCGTTTCGACGTGGCGCGTCCCGCAGGCGTCTCCACCGCCGTCGTCAGCTACGTGCTCAACGGCAGTCCCAAGATAATCTCACCGGACACCGCGCAGCGGGTGTTCGACGCGGCGCAGCGGCTCGACTACCACCCCAACTCCGTCGCCCGAGCCCTCAAGACCGGCACCACGCACACGCTCGGCGTCATCGTGCCCGACTTCTCGAACCCATACTTCGCCGAATTCACCGACCAGCGAAGCCGCTGCATCCAAACGCGAACGAGCGCTGATCATCAACCCGTCGCGAGGCGACCCGCAAGGCGAGCGCCGCCGCATCAACGAACTCGCCGAGCGCAACGTCGACGCGATGTTCGTCTCCTCCGCGCAGACCGATGCCGAGCTCGGCGCGCTGCGCGGTCAACGCGGCGCTCGACCCCGCGCACACGCCCGACGTGCAGCTCATCGCCGCCGAACTCGTCACCAGGCAGTCCTGCGGATGCAAGTGACCGGCCGGCAAGTCGCAGCGAACGGTTCTCAATAAGAAAGGTGCGAGGATTTCTCACATTTGCGCACAAGCGCACAAAACCATAAAGGGCGGCATCTCGGGACTTTGTCGATTTTGATGTTCGTTTCGGTCGTGGGCAGGCTCGCACCTTTCTTACTGAGAATGATTCGCTGCGACAATTGACGTGCCACCCCCCTACAGTAGAGTCCATGTCACTTGGTTTAAACATCCTTCTGATCTTCATATTCCTAGTGCTCGGATCCATCTTCTCCGGCACCGAATTGGCCTTGGTCTCCCTGCGCGGATCCCAGATCGATCAAATGGAACAGGAGGACGCCCGTGGCGCACGTGTGGCGGCAATCGCACGCGACCCCAACAAGTTCCTGTCCACCGTGCAGATCGGCGTGACGCTCTCCGGCTTCCTGTCCGCATCGTTCGGCGAATCGTCGATTTCGCCGTTCATCGTGCCCGTCGTGAAAAGCTGGGGCGTGCCGGCGAACATCGCCGCACCGCTGACCACCATCGTGCTGACGCTGATCATCTCGTACTGCTCGATAGTCATCTCCGAAATGGTGCCGAAGCGCATCGCCATGCAGCGCACCGAACAGATCGCCCGCGCCGTAGTGCCCGCGATCGACGTGTTCGCCAAGGTCTGCAAGCCGATCATCTGGCTCATCGGCAAGAACACGAACGGTATCGTGCGCCTGCTCGGCTTCGACCCGAACGAGACCGAAAGCGAGGTCTCCGACGAGGAGCTGCGCGTGCTCGTCAACACGAACACGTCGCTGAGCAAAGACGAGCGCACGATCCTCGACGACGTGTTCGACGCGTCCGAGACCATCGTCGCCGAGGTCATGCGTCCGCGCGCCGATGTCGTGTTCCTCGACGGTTCGCAGAGCATCAAGGACGCGGCGGCGTACGTGCGCGAGATGCCGTACTCCCGCTATCCGGTGACCGGCAGGGATTTCGATGACGTGATCGGCTTCGTGCATGTGCGCGACCTGCTGGACGTGCGCGACCCCAACGCAACGACCGTGGCCGACGTGACGCGAGAAGGCATTTCGCTGCCCGGCACGTCCAAGCTGCTGCCGAGCCTCGAACTGCTGCGCAAGCGCGGCATCCACTTGGCCGTGGTCATCGACGAGTACGGCGGCACCGACGGCATCGTGACGCTGGAGGACATGACCGAAGAGCTCGTCGGCGACATCCGCGACGAATACGACCTGCCCAGCGAACCGGGCGGCGAGCGCAAGGAGCAGCCCGCATTCGTGGGCGGCGTCGCCACCATCGACGCGAGCATGACCATCGAGGACTTCGCCGATCTGACCGGCATCGAACTGGAGGACGGCCCGTACGAGACCGTCGCCGGCTATTTCCTCGCACACACCGGCAAGATGGGTGCCGAGGGCGATGTGCTGCACTCCGACGACGGGTACGACATGACCGTCACCAAGGTCGACGGCCGCCGTATCGAAACCATCGAGGTGCGCAAGGCCGGCGCCCCTGACCACGCGCCGGTTTCCGCCGAATAGCGCGGCACGGGCGGGAGGTCGCCGGCCATTGCCGATCATCGGCGCTGCGAGGAAATCCACCAGTTGATGATCGAACCGGCTGCGACCAGCAGAGCGCCGCACCAGAACGGCAACGTCAAAGACAACCCCAGCAATACCGCGCTGGCTGCCGTGGACAGCACGGGCGTGGCGTAAGAGGCCATCGCAAGCGTGCTCATGCTGCCGCGCAAGATTCCATAGCCCCAGCAGGCGTATCCGCCAGCGATGACCGCCGCGGCCGCCACCACAGCCAAGTAGCCCCAAACCGACGGCGCGGCAGACGGCCAACCTTGGCCGGAAGCGAAGTGGATGATCCACAGCGCCACGGCCACAAAGGGGAAGAATACGGACGTACCGTCGAATCCCTTGGACAGCGCGGGCGTGAACACCGCATACACCGACCATGCGAGCGCGCCCGCAAATGCCAGCAGATACGGCAGTGGATTCGCCGCGACATGCCCTGCGGCGAGCGCCCAGTCCAAGCCGCTGTTGCCGCCGACCGCCAGTATCACGCCGGCGGTGGCGACGACAGCGCCAGGCAATACGCGGAGCACCGCGCGGCCACGAGAATGGCGGGGCGGCTTGCCTGCGCTGCAGTTTGTGCCGCACTGGACCGAGCCATCTTGAGCCTGCGCGTCGCTGGGCGCTGCGGGTTCCCGTCCTATCCCCTCGTTCCGCGCCGAACGCTTCTCGCCGCTCGGTACGAATGCCGCCGCCAGCAACACCATCATTGTAGGCCACAGGTAGTTCACCAGACTGACCTCCACCGACGAGGCCGCCGAAGACGCCAGCCCGATCGACAAGGAAATCGACGACTCATAGAACACGAACAGCAGGCCGCCGACGATCAGATACGTTCGCGGATACTTGCGCAACGGTGCCGGACGGCGAAAAACCAGCAGCAGCACCGCGCCACAGGTGTATATCAACGCCGATCCCAGCGTCGCGCCGAACGCATCGGCGACCACGCGAACCAGCCCGGTCATCAGACTCCACAGCAGAATCGCCATCAGACCAATCATGGTAGCCTGCACGGATGGGCTGGGGCTCCGGCCGGCCTGGCCAGCCACATCGCGACGCGAATCGACCATATCTGCACGCTCCTTTTCGCCGCGGGGTACGGCTGTTTACTCCAGTGTGTCCGCCGGCACCGACGCGGATGACGGCGAGTGGCGACTGACCGCGTTGACTGACGCGAATTGACCTGCCGTATTGTACCTGCTGAATGTGCAGCTACGTCCAGTCACGCCGTCTGCCGTGTTTCGTGTTGCCCCGCTGCACATGCCTTGCCCAGTCGCACCGCCGCATGTCCCATCTCTCAGCCCAGTCCGTGCCACACCAGCGTAAAAACGGCCCGAAATCAGCCTGGTGTGGCACACTGATTCCACCCGACCTGTACCGCTGATGAACATCAGCCTACGTTGCTGTTACGTCGCTCACTGTGAGCGATAACTATGCTGGCGGCTGACACATCGCGCAGGCTTCATCGATAAACTGGAGGGTGACTGATATCCCAGAAGAAAGGAACGAATATGACACTTGCATTCGTTGTGCCGGGACTGGACGAAGCCGCCTCCGAGAAGGCCATTGCCATTCTGCAGAACCGACTGAGCCAGGAGCAGGAGGCCGCGCTGGTCCTGAAGCACGCTCACTGGAACGTGACCGGGCCGAACTTCATCGCCGTGCACGAGATGCTCGACCCTGAGGTCGAGGCAGTGCTCGCGCAGGCCGATGAGACCGCCGAACGCATCGCCACGCTGGGCGGCACGCCTGACGGCCGCGCCGATGCCATCACCCGCAACCGCACCTGGAAGCCGTTCGACGTCGACGGTCGCGCCGGCACCGAGAAGTACCTTGAGGCCCTGATCGAGTATTACGACGCGTTCATCGCCGATGACCGCAAGGCCATCGCCGAGCTGGACGAGCTGGACGTGATCAGCTCCAACATCATCCAGGACCACGTGCAGGAGCTTGAGAAGTTCCAGTGGTTCATGCGTTCGCATCTGGCGTGACGCGATAGATCGCGGCAGACAGCAGGCAGCATGCATGGCGGGTGAATGCCCGCTCCCATGCACACCGGCAGGGTCTGACGCAAAAGATGCACATCAATGATGGCGACGGTTCAGTGGCAATGCTGAGCCGCCGCCATCATTTGTTTTGCTGCCGCGACATGTCGGCCAGCATGTTTCACGATATGTTTCACAGCAGTACGCGCTTGTTGAGTTCACGGCGCAGCTCACGCCAGCTCGGCAGATAAGCGCTCATCCGCCGCTGAAAATCAGCCCCGTGACCATTGGCCCACAGATGGGTCATTTCATGGACGAGAACGTACTCCAAAAATCGAGGCTCCATCAGACCAAGCTGAAGATTCAGCCGGATACGCCCGGTTTTCGGCGTGCATGACCCCCAGCGCGACGTCATGACCCGCAAGGTGACATGGCTCGGCGAACGCCCGACGATGGGCGCCCACTTGCGCAACAGCCCCGGAAGCGCGGCATCGATCGCGGCCGCGGCGGCATGTTTGCGCTCATCGGTCCACATGGCCGAACGGTCGAACATGGGGAGCTGCGGCTGATCGCCGCCCCGGCGGCCATCGACACCGGCATGCCCTCCATCACCGGCGGGAGCGCTGGGGAGGGGCGTCAACGTCTCGGCCTGCCGCAATGACATCCGTCGGGCCTCGGCCATACGCCGCTGCTGTTGCACGATCCACGAGTGCCGTTCATGAGCGAAACCAATGATCTGACGCTGGCTCATGCGCATCGGCGCCGACACCTCGACGGTTCCCAGAGGCGGCTTGATACGCAGATAGAGGTTCTTGATGCGCTTGCGCGTCACATGCAATTGCAGGCCGTCCACCTCAAGCACGGTCGACGCGGCGGCGGTTGAGGCGGACGCGGGTGCTTTTCGGGCAGGACGACGCTGATTGGGCAATGGCATACGAGCCATTGTCGCAGACGCTGTCCCCAGTCAGCATGAGGCAAGGAATACAACGCCCCCGCTGGCGGGGGCCGTCGCGCAGCGACTGGGGGTGGTCTGACCAGCCACTGCACAGAACCACCCTCAGTCTCGCTGCGCTCAACAGCTCCCGCTAGCGGGAGCACAATACTGCGCACTCCGCGAAACCACCCGCGATCTCACGCCTTCCCACACACAAAAACGGGAGCGCGAGGGCACTCGCACCCTCACGCTCCCGCATAATCGCTCAGCGGCGGAGGAACAGTATCACGCTTCCGCAGCGGCCTTCTTGGCGGCGCGAGCAGCGGCCTTGGCGGCCTTCTCCTCGGCCTTCACCTGCTCGATGTACTCGGCGTGCTTGGCACCCGGAGTCCAGCCGGCGTTGACGACCTTGACCTGCCAGATCCACGCGGCGGCGAAGAGCACCGCGGCAAAGATCAGCAGGCAGATGGCGCCACCGACAGGACCGAGGTGAGCCATGTTGCCGGTAATCGTACCGAACCAGCAGAAGTCGGCGTCACCGAAGGTGGAGTTGGCCAGACCGAAGCTGCCCATCACGGTCATCAGCACGGCCGGCAGGAAGGTAATCAGCAGGCCGTTGATGAACGAGCCGACAATGGCACCGATACGACCACCCGTGGCGTTGCCGAACACACCAGCACCACCACCATCGAAGAAGTGAGGCACCATGCCGGGCAGGATCAGCGCGACGCCCCAGACCGGGCCGAGCCACACGGCGATGATCGCCAGAGCCACCAGGCCACCGACGAAGGAGCCGAGGAAGCCGATCAGCGAAGCATTGGCGCCATACGGGAACACGATCGGGATGTCCAGCGCCGGGCGGGCGCCAGGCACGACCTTGTTCGCAATGCCCTGGAAGGCGGGGACGAGTTCACCGAGGATGATACGAACACCGTAGAGGATGATGCTCACGCCGATGCCGAACTGCAGGGCCTGCGCGAACGCGGCCATGAAGAACGAACCGTAGTTGTCGGGGTTGGTGGAGAAGATCTTGAACGCTTCCTTGGCCGGCAGCACGATGGCGGCCCACACGGAGAAGACCAGGTACAGCACGACCATGAGCAGCGTGGTGGAGACCATGGAGTCACGCAGGAAGCTCAGGCCCTTCGGGAAGTTGATGTCTTCAGTGGACTTCGACTTCTTGCCCACGCCGGCGCCGACAGCACCGGAGACAATGTAGCCGAGGGTGTTGAAGTGGCCGATCGACAGCTTGTCGCTACCGGTCACCCTGTTCATGAACGGCTGCGCGAACGCCGGCATGACCACCATGATCACGCCCATGAGGATGGCGCCGATGATCACGATGAGCAGCTGGTGGTCCGTGCCGAATCCCACGGACAGCACCACGGCCAGCATGGTGGACATGAACACCATGTGGTGGCCGGTCAGGAAGATGTATTTCAGCGGGGTGAACCGCGCGAGCAGCAGCATCACGATGAAGCTGAGCACGATGATGTACGCCGAGGAGGCGCCGTACTGGCTGGACGCCTGCGCGGTGATGACCTCATTGGTGGGCACGACGCCGTGCGCGCCGGTGGACTTGAGCACCAGGTCGCCGAACGGGGCCAAAGCCGAGGTGACGACGGTAGCGCCGGCACCCAGGATCAGGTAGCCCATGGCCGCCTTCAGGGCGCCCGACACGACCTGCCCGGCGCTGCGCTTCAGTGCGATCAGGCCGATGGCCGCGATGATGCCAATCAGATACGCCGGCACATTCAGTATTTCCTGGCTGATGAAATTCAGCACTTGAACGACAACGTTCATGGATTCCTTCTTTTCTTGTCATGGTTTCTGGCCGACATCTCACGCCGGCCGTAACGGGGAGCGTCTCAGTCGGCGTACTTCTCCAGCACCGACTTAATCTCGTCGGTGTCCATGAAGTTCGTGATGACTTCGACGGGCGTGGTGGTGCCTTCCAGCTCGGGCGCGAGCTCGGCGGAGGTGAGCACCAGATCGTTCATGTTGGCGGTTCCCTTGGCGCTGCCCGCATCGGAGGTGGTGACATTGACATCGACGCCAAGGTCGGCCGCGACCGATTCGACATTGACCTTCAACAGCACCGATGTGCCGATGCCGTTGCCGCATACGCAGAGGATGTTCATGATTCCCTCGTTTCTTTCGTTGGAATGACTGCCGCGCAGCCATTGGGTTTCAGTTATTGGATTCAGTTATGGAAGTGTGGGTGTGCCGCTCGCCGGCGGCCCGGCCCGGGTTGCGCCGCCCTGCTATTGATGCAGGATGTCGCGGATGGCTTCCGGCGTGGGGGCCGTGGCGAGCGCCGCGGTCTTCTTGGGATTGATCAGGGCCGAGGCGATGGCGGACATCACGGTGATGTGCTCGTTCTCGTCATGACCGGCCAGACCGATGATCAGCGATACCGGGTCGTTGGCCTTGTTGCCGAACTTCACCGGCGTGGACAGGCGCACCCAGCTCAGGCCGGTCTTCAGCACGGCCTCGGACGGGCGGGAGTGCGCGAGCGCGAGACCCGGGGCGATGACGATGTACGGGCCCATTTTCTCGACCGTCTCGATCATCTGATCCGTATACGCGTCGGTGGTGAAACCAGCCGCCACCAGTCCTTTGCCGGCAAGCCGGATGGCATCTTTCCAATCGGTGGCGGGAACGTCGAGCAGAAACGCGCTGTCCGGCAGGAACCCGTCAATATCGGCGACCATAGCATCTCCTCCGTGCTGAGCCATCCACCGCTGGATGGGTTGGTGATTTGCTGACACCATCGCGAGCAAATCGTTTCTTTCATCCGTCACTATACACCATAAAATCCGCTTAGTAAACCCGGAAACCGATTTCTCAATTATGTAATGAAATGGTATGATCTATACAGAAACCATTACGTCTGTCCACTGGAAACATTGGCAATAATCACGCCCATACGGCATCGCGGCGACCAATGAGCGCAATGTGCGTTCATGTATCCTATATACAACGGGCAGCGACGCGGTGCCCGGCAGAAGTAATCGAAGCAGACAATCCGAGGTGATGAACGATGAGCTCAACGAGTTCCATCACCGACGTCGCCGCATTGGCGCGCGTATCCAAAGCCACTGTCTCCCGCGTTCTTTCAGGGCGCCGCACCAAAGACGACAACATCGCGAAACGCGTGCGGGACGCGGCGGAACAGCTCAACTATCAGGCCAACTCCGCCGCCAGCGCACTGCGCAGCGACACGACCAATACCATCGGCCTCATCATGCCCGGCCCGACCGACCCTCTGGCAGCCCGACTGCTCGCGGAGTTGGAGCCCGAAGTCAGCCGCTCGGGACGCCAGCTGCTGCTGGGCCTCGGCGACGACCAGCGAACCCAGACGGAACGCATCGAAGCCATGCTCGCCCGCCGGGTCGACGGGCTGGTGGTCATGCCGCCGCAAGACGCCAACACCGCAGCGTTCCTGGATGACCACGTCGGCATGACCTCGCTGGTTCAGGCGTTCGGCCACTCCACGTCCTTCCACGTGAACTGGGTTGGCGTCGACGAAAGCGCCTCCATGAAGCTGATGCTTTCGCACCTTGCCGAGTACAACGCCGACTCCATCGCATTCCTCAGCGGCAACGTCAACTCCGCCAGCGCCGCCGAGCTGTTCGCCACGTTGCAGACGTCAACGAGGGTCATGAACCTGATGACTGAACCGGGTTGGACCACGTTCGGCGACAATTCCGCGAAGCGCGGGTATCACGACGTTATGAGACTGTTCGGGGACAAGGGCAACCGCCCGAACGCGCTCATCTGCGCCACCGACGATGTGGCGATCGGAGCGCTGATGGCGCTGAACCAACTGGGAATCCGTGTGCCGGACGAGGTCAAGGTCATTGGGTCGGGCGACTCCCCCGCGGCGGCCATCGCCGACCCGCCGCTCTCGTCGATTCTCCCGCCGTGCCGGCTCATCGCCCATGAAGCGCTGCGACTCATCAGCGTCAGTGCCAGCAGCAAACACTGGCTTCCGGCGCACACCGCGTATCCGCCGCAGCTAGTGCAGCGCGAATCGACCAGCGGGCCGCGATTCGGCTCCAGCGACATGGCGCTGCCCGACGACGAGAGCTGAAAACTCGATGTCGGTGCCCTGAGCGGCACGAATATTGCGCGAAAGGCGTGGATTACACGGCTATCTGCATTTCGAGGGGGGTGATTTCGACTTCCCGAACATCTATCTACGTTTCAAGGGGTTGGTGACCAAGTAGGAACACTGCTAGAACCGCGTCATTCCAATAAGTGAATGGCTCATATACCTCGGATGCCTCTGTGCCGCAACCCCTTGAAATGCAGATAGATGTTCCGGCGACCGAAAATCAACCCCTTGAAGCGCAGATACCCGGCAAGCTCGCCTGTCAGGACCTGAAAAACGCCACTGCACGAGGCGGCGACGCCTTGCGGCACAACGAAATGCCGGATCTCACATATGAGACCCGGCATGGATCGCATGTTCGCGCCGTCTCAGCCAGCGAGCGCCGGCACGGCAACAACGACCGGCTCATGCCACTACCGCGCGACGCCCCGCCTCTGATGTGCGCTTGGGCTTATGAACGCAGGGCGTCGGCACAGCGCCACACGATGGAGGCGATGCGGGCCAATTCCGATTCCGCGCTGACAGAACGCCACAAGTCGCAGTAGGTCTCGAACCAGCGCTCCAGACCACGTGCCACTCGAATCGAGACATCCTGCACGGCTTGCGGCCCTGCGGAAGAGCCTGCGTCCGGTTCGATCAACCCGGCCGACGCGCGGGCGATATCGCCGGCATCGACCGTGATGACGTCATGCCGCCGCGCAAGGCACAAGCCGATCAAGTTGAACCAGCGCTGCCCCTCGATGGCGGCCAGCATCGCCGGCACATCACGCCGAGCCGCACCCAAACGCGATGCGCGGCCGGCGGCGGCGCCGAGTCGCATGGCGTCGCACAGCAGCGCCTCGTTCGCCTCGGCCGCGCGGACGATATGCGGCGACAGCCCTTGCAGCATCGTGCGCCGAGCCTCATCAAGATCGGTACTGCCCAGCAGTCGGGCATCCCACTCCCGCCCATATTCCCCGCTGAACCCATGCACGCCGAGATGCATCGCCGATGCGGCATCGCGATTCATCCGTCCGTCGCCTTCATCCAGCTCGCAGTACCAGACCATGTCATCCCAGCCGAACGCCACACGACAGGCGGCATCTCGCAGTGCCTCGACTATGCCGCCCGAACGGTCACCGTATTCGACCTCGGCCACGCGACGGCACATCTCGGCACACGACCCATCGCCGCAGGCCGGCGCGCCCGCAATCGCGTCGGCCGCACCACCGGTGTAATCGTCGCTTTCCGAGCTCGACGGGAGCGGCGCCGGGGAATCCCCGTCCGCGGCGGCCTTGTTCTCGCGGACGACATCGGCGGCGGCATCGGCATAACCGGCAGCAGAGCCTCCTTCGCCGTCGCCGCACCCGGCCTCACCCTGGATATGAGCCATCGGATTCCACGCGCACTGCGCGCCGAATATCATGCCGGAAACCGCCATGCGCGGGTCGTTGACATGCCCGTAATCACCCCAGTCGGTCACCAGGTACCCGACCGCACCGTACTTCACGCCGTAGCGCGCGAGTCGGGAGATGTTGTTCCACGAGTCGTCGAGGCGCGGCAGCAGCGCATTCCAGCACCATACCGCCGAGCACACGTACTGCGGGGCCCCGGCCTGCGCGACGAGGCGTACCTTGTCTTCGCCGATGCCCGGCGCGTACAGCCAGTTGAGCAGCGTGACGTTATCCGGCAACAGGCCGAGGATCTGCGGCATCTCCACAGCGATGTCGCCCCAGAACATCGGCTCGCGGCCGCGCTCAGACAAGTGACGGCACAGCTGCGATACGAAGTCGGCGTACATCGCGGCCACGCCGCGGCGTTCGGCTTCGGGCTTGGAACGGCCGCGACCCAAGTCGAACGTCTCATCGCCGCAGATGTTGAACTTGCGTGTGCGGAACAGCTGCATGTAAGCATCGATCAGCTTGAACGAGAACGCGAGGGACTCCGGTTCGGTGATGTTGAGCGTGTGGTGACGCTGCCGCTCCACGAAACCGTACTGACGGTCGGCGTCCTCGGGAAACTCGCCGAGATGGCGCAGCTCGCGCGTGCGCATCGCCATGTACTGGTGTCCGAAAGTCGAGACCGACGGCACCAGCTCGATGCCGAGCCGCGCGCAGTATTCGTCGAACGCGATGATGTCGGCGGGCTTGAGCGGGCTGGTGCCGCGCCAAGTCTCGCTCAGATCGTCGAACATGAACGTGTGCTCGATGTATAGCTGAAGCTGGTTGTACTTGTACAGGCACAGCCGGTCGGCCCATGTTTTCAGCCAGTCGAGCGTGGGGACGCGGCCGCGCGTGGCGTCGAGATAGTAGCCGCGGACCTTGTACGCCGGTTTGTCCGCGATGACGAGTCGAGGCAGCGCCGGCGCGCACTGACGGATGATCTGGCGAAGGGTCTGCACGCCGTTGCGCACACCTTCCGTATCGCCGCCGACGACGTCTATGCCGGAGCGTGCGATGGTCAGGCGGTATTCCTGCGGCTCCAGGGATGAGGGGTCGAGTCTCAGTGTGATGAACGACTTCCAGCATGAAGCGTGTGGCGGAACCGGGTGCGCAGTCGCGGCATTTGGCGCGGGCAGTCCGGCCACCATGACATCGCTGGCGATGTCCCAGCGCAGGCCCGTCGCCGCTTCGATATCATCGGCAAGCTGGGTCGGGAAAACGCCGGCGATGTCATCGATGTCGCGATCTTCCGAGATGCGGCCTACGAGCGGCAACGCGACGGGTACCGGAGCTCCGGCATCATCCGAATCGGCGGCCTCCCCGTTCAATGTCACGGATTGCGGTTCCGGAATGAGATCGAATGACATGTCTTCATCGCCACAACAGTATCGATACTGCACTGTACACCCTTTCGTCGCAGGAAGGCGGTCTGGCCGCCGATGCGCCAGACATCACCATAGCCATCACCTACAGTAACCCATGTCCCTTATCGGCGCACCCGCGATTGTCGGCGCAGGAAGCCATGTGAAGACACACAACGACGAGAACGACACGCCGAAAGCCACAAAAGACCGACTGGATTTGACACATACGGCAATTCTGGTATTCTAGTTCATCGTGCGCTTTTGAAGCGTATGGATCGGGCCCGTAGCTCAGGTGGTTAGAGCGCATCCCTGATAAGGATGAGGTCGGAGGTTCAAGTCCTCCCGGGCCCACAGAAAAATTGCAGCGGCTACTTCAGCCGCTCTTTTTTTCTCGTTGACAACGCCGCAACGGCGGAATCACGGGGCTATAGCGCAGCTGGTAGCGCATCTGCTTTGCAAGCAGAGGGTCGCCGGTTCGAACCCGGCTAGCTCCACTCTCAGAACCCTTAGAATCAAGCTGATTCTGAGGGTTTTTCTATTTGCATTTTCTGCTCGTTTCCATCTCGAATCAGCCAAAATCGTCAGGGCTAATGGCACGCGGATGGCACAGAGCCGGCTCTCACCGGTTCAGCGCCCCGCCATTACTTGCATCACGGAATCGCATTGATAGAATTGAGCAGACCTTCACACAGAGGCAAGGCTCACCCCAACGATCACATGACAGTGATCCCCGAAACAGAAGCAGAGAGCATGTAATGACGCATATCACATCACACCGTCGGAGCGGCAAACCCTGGCGCTCAATCATGGCGGCCATCGCCACAGCAGCGATGGCGCTGTCGCCGGGAGCCGCAGCCTATGCGGCCGACGCCGACGCCACCGCACCAGCAACCACCGCGTCCGCAAACCTTCGAGGCGCATGGAACTTCGAGAACACCGCGGCCGGCGACCGCGAAGCGGCCAACAACGGCGGCTCCAGCAGCGCAACGGCCCAACTCATCGGCGACGACATCTCCATCATCGCCGACCCCGCCGGCGTATTCGGCAACGTACTGCACTTCGGTGCGGGCGCGTCCAGCTACATGAAAATCAACCAGTACGTCAACACCGGAGCCGGCAACGCGTCATTCGCGATGTGGTACCGGTACGATACGGCGCTCGACCCGACAGGCGACAAGCCTGCGGTGCTGTTGCAGCAGGATGGCGCCGGCCGCTCCCTGCTTACGCTGCGCCCGTCCAACCAGTACCACACGTATGTCAACGCGACCGACGTTCTCAGCAACAATACGGTGGCACGCGGCGGATGGCAGCATATCGCCGTTTCCTTCGACCAGACGAGCCACAAGGTCAAGTTCTATGTCAACGGCGCGCTCGACAGCGAAAAGAACATGGGAACCTCGGCCGTCAACGCCGTCACCGCGCTGCTGGTCGGCTCGCACAAGAACATCGGCACCATGGACCCGCATTCGATGAAGGGCGACGTGGACGACATCCGCGTATATGATGCCACGCTCACCGACGACCAGGCAGCTGCGATTTACGCCGAGCAGGGCACGGCCCTTGCCAGAAAACAACTCGGCACACTGGTCTCGCAGGCCGACGCGCTGCTGGCCGCGGGAGAGGTCGACGCCGCGTCGGCGCAGGCGCAAGCACTCGCCACGGCAAAACGCAACGCGGTCAACGCCATGAACAACACCTCCGGCAGCGCCGTCGCGCGGATGACGGCGATGAATGCCGCGGGCACGGCGCTCCAGACGGCCATCACCGCGTATCAGGCGCATGTACCGATCACGCTCACGGCCGACCCCAGCACCGTGGAGCGCACGGTCGACAGCGCTTCCATCTTCGGCGTCAATCATCGGTACGCCTTCAACGGGTACGGCAGTTTCGACCCCGATACGATGCGTGTGAAAGACGACTTCACCGCACTGTACAAGCAGGTCGGATTCGGCTCGATTCGCTACCCCGGAGGCACGATTTCCAACCTGTTCAACTGGAAGACCACCATCGGTCCGCGCGCCCAACGGCTCAAGCAGGTGCACGGCTTCTACAACAACCCCGGCCAAGGCGGCATCGAACCGAATTTCGGCATCGGTGAAATCGCGACGTTCGCGGACGAGGTCGATTCAGAAATCGTCTATGTGTACAGCCTCGGCCGCGGCAACGCACAGGACGCGGCGGATCTGATCGAATATCTGAACGCGCAGGTCGGCACCAATCCCAACGGCGGCATCGACTGGGCGAAGGTGCGCGCAGACAACGGACACCCGCAGCCGTACAACGTGCGCTATTTCGAAATCGGCAACGAAATGAACCAGGCGTGGGCCAACTCCGACGGCACCGCCTCGCAGGGCTACTGGACCACCGCGGTGAGCGGCGGCAGCGAGCAGGCGTACACGGAGGGCGGCACAGCGAGCTTCACCAAGCAGTACGCCGTGAGCCTGGAGGATTGGAACAAGGCAGCGTCGGTCAGCGACGGCAAGGCCGGTCTGACCCGTTACATGCGCTACGCCAACGTCAACCCGAAAATGAACGGCGACAATGGCGCGATCGTCGACGACCCGTCGTTCGTGGCCGTCAACAAGGGCAGCGTCAGCGTATGGGTCGGCAACGACCAGTCGAACGAACAGTGGCGCATCGTGGACGACTTGGAGACCGCCGGTGCCGGCGACAAAGTCGTGCAGGTCGATTACAGCACGGGCGCGCTGAGGTTCGGAGACGGCGTGCATGGTGCGATTCCGGCCAAAGGACAGCAGGTTTATGTCAGCTACACCGTTGACCGCGACGGGTTCGTCAAGATATCGAAGGCCATCAAGAACACCACCGACCAGATCAACACGGCCGAACAGCGCACGGACGGCACACGGCACACGGCGAACGTGTACACCAGCTACGAGTCCACAGGGTTCATCACCCGCATGGCGAACCTGAACGCGAACCAGTGGTACGACGGCATGACCATCCACCCTTATTCCGGCACCCCCACGGGAGCCACCGCGGGCGCATGGTACGACGACGCGATGAAGAAGGCCGAGACGGCGGGCGTCAACCGCGTCAAGGAGTATGTGAGACTCATGCCGGCAGGCAAGGTGCCGGTCATCAGCGAATACGGCATTTTCCGCGATACCAGCGCGCTGGTCCGGTCGCAATCGCACGCGCTGTACATCGCCAAGGTCGCGCTGGAATATGTTCGGCTTGGCAGCCCCTATATTCAGAAGCACTGCCTGATCGACTGGTACAGTAGCGGCGCCGACTCGCTCGGCCCGACCCAGCAGGCGGTTATTCAGGCCGTGCCGGAAGACGGCGCAAGCACGGTGACGGGCGAGGGGCGGTTTGGGTTCTTCCTGACGCCGAGCGCGTATGCCCTGCAGATGCTCGGCAATGGCATCGGCGACAGCGTGCTGACTTCGACGCTCGGCTCGACGCCCACGTTGGGCAATGGCGCAACGTCTCTGTCTGCTTTGGTTTCCAAGGATGATGATGGCAATCTGCGCGTGATCATCGTCAATCTGGATCGCGCGCTCGGCCGCACGCTGAAGTTGAATTTCAGGCAGGATCTGTCTGGCCGAGTCGCGGATGTGCAGACCATGGACGCAGCAATCAACGCAGAGAACACGTTGGAAAACCAAGATAATGTGACTCCCGTTGACAGCAGCGTCACGTTCGATGCGGCGACGCCGACGGTCACCGTCACGCCGCATTCGTTGACGACGCTGAAGATTCGGCCGCGTGCTGCCGGAACGATCAACGCGGCACCCGTCATCACCGCCAGTGACCGGACCATTACGGTCGGTGACGCTTTTGATCCGCTTGACGGCGTGACCGCGCACGACGCGGAGGATGGCGACATGCCGCTCACTGCGGCGAATGTGACCGCCGATGATGTGGATCCCGATACTCCGGGAACCTATCACGTCACTATCACCGTCACCGACAGTCAGGGAGCCACTACCTCCAAGACCTTTACGGTCGTCGTGCAGGCGAAGGAAGGTGGGGAAACTCCGGAGCCTGAGCCTGATCCCTCGCCGGGCCCCGAGCCCACGCCGGAACCTGCACCCAAGCCGGCACCAGACGAGGAGACGGATCAAGCAGCCCACCAGAAGCCGGATGACAAGACAAATGGGCAACAGGCAGACAACGGCAAAACAAAGTTGTCGCATACTGGTGCCAGCGTCCTGGTCGCGCTGACCTGTACCGCAATGCTCGCCATCGGAGGCGGTCTCATCGCCACATTCCGTCGTAAGCGGAGCTGACGGAGCGCGTGCCCCGCGGTCGAAGGTCGCATGGTCGGCCACCCCTGGCCGCGGGGCGCATAACCCGTTGTTGCGTCCCTAAGTGCACGCCGCCTATGAGAACGGAATCAGGTGCGATTCGCGACATCAGAGCGTCACGCTGTGCGGGTACCGTCACCGTGCGCGCCCGCACAGCGTGACGCATTCTTCAAGAACCCAGTGATTGCAATGGTTCCGGAATGCCGTCACGCTGTGCGCCCCCGCACACGGTGACGGTACCCGCGCAGCGTGACGCATTATCCCCGGAAAACAGCGAGTTCGCCGACTAGGAGCATGCGATTGCCGGCGCCCAGTCGGCTCGCCGATAGCCCCGACAGCGGTGGTGCGAGTTCTGGTTAGGCTTTGGCCAGTTGGTCGCGGATTTCGGTGAGCAGCGCGATTGTCTGCTGCTCGGCGGTGGGCTCGGGTTCCTTGCCTTCGTCGGCGTCCTCGGCCTCACTTTCCTTGAGCTTCGCCTTCGCCAGCAACGCATCGGACATGTCACGGAACTTGTTGATCGGCACCAGGATGAAGAAGTAGACGGCGACGGCGATGATGAGGAAATTGAGCAATGCGCCCAGAATCGCACCGACCGACACGGTCGCCCCGTTGAACGTGAACGCAAGCAGACCGTCCATGTTCGGCTTGCCGAAGATCATGGCGATCAGCGGATTGATGAGATGGTTGACGATCGCATTGACGACGGCGGTGACCGCACCGCCCATGACGACGCCGACCGCCATGTCAATCATATTGCCGCGGGAAATGAACTTCTTGAAACCATCGATCATGACGCCTCCTATGGTGAGAGGATTCGCGGGCGCAGGCTCGTGTCCGCGCCCGGATGCGCGGATTGCAACCCGCGCATCGTCACCTCCCAGACTATCGCATCATTCTCGTGGCATTCCGCGGCCGCCCCGCTTCAGGCACGGGTCACGTGGCCGCCGAATTGGGCGCGCATCGTGGAGACCACACGCAGGATGTCGTCGGCGCCGCCGCGCGAAGCCTGCCGGGAGTAAAGCGCCGCCGCGGTGGCCGTCGTGGGGACGCCGAGTTCCAGCGCCGGTTCGACGTCTCGCGAACCGTGGCACGCGAAGTCGCGAAAAGCCTCGAAACAGCCAAAGTCGTCACCGTCCATCGACGCATCGGGCTCGTCTCCCAACCGGTCGAGGAGTGGGACGCGCTCAGCACCCAGGTCATCCATTGGAAGCTGCACTCCACACACCGTAAGGAGCAGCTGCGCACCCTCACCGAACTGCGCCTCGCCATCGAGCCGGCCGCAGCGACCTCGGCCGCCCGATACGCGCCGATCGACGTGAAATCGCGGCTCCCCCTGCTCGCAGCGGAGCTCCGGCACACCGGCGAGAACGGCAGGCCCGACGAATTCCACAAGCTCGACATCGAATTCCACTCGCTGATCTTGCGCAACAGCGGCAACGAGATGTTCGCTTCCCTATCCACCATCATCACCACCGTGCTCTCCGGACGCGTCGAACTGCACATGTACCCGCAAAAGCCCAAGCTGGGAAGCCCTCGACGCACACGACGCCGTCGCCCAAGCGATCTGGCAGAGCAGTCCGGACAACGCGCGCCAGGCCATGCACCGCATCGTCGACGAAGTCGCCGAAACGCTGCAGCTCAGCTGACGCGCACATCCGCGCCACATCCTGAGCAATTTCTTGTCGCCCCTTGACACCGCACCTACAATAAAACCGTCTTATTGATAACCCAACCATTAAGGGGAGAATTATGCTCACTGACGAGTATGTGAAGCGCGTCTACGCTCAGGTCGAACAGCGCGACGGCGACCAGCCGGAGTTCCTTCAGGCTGTACGCGAGGTGTTCGAGACCATCCAGCCGGTAGTCGAGAAGCACCCGGAGTACGAGAAGGCAGGCGTGCTGGAGCGCATCGTCGAGCCGGAGCGCGTGGTGAAGTTCCGCGTGGCCTGGACCGATGATGAGGGCAAGGTGCAGGTGAACCGTGGTTACCGCGTGCAGTTCAACTCCGCCATCGGACCGTACAAGGGCGGCCTGCGCTTCCACCCGACCGTCAACGAGGGCGTCATCAAGTTCCTCGGCTTCGAGCAGATCCTCAAGAACTCTCTGACCACGCTGCCCATGGGCGGCGGCAAGGGCGGCTCCGACTTCAACCCGAAGGGCCGTTCCGACGCTGAAGTGATGCGTTTCTGCCAGGCGTTCATGACCGAGCTGTGCCGCCACATCGGCCAGTTCACCGACGTTCCCGCCGGCGACATCAACGTGGGTGGCCGCGAGATCGGCTACCTGTTCGGCCAGTACAAGCGCATCCGCGACGAGTACTCCGGCGTCCTGACCGGCAAGGGTCTGGAGTTCGGCGGCTCGCTCGCCCGCACCGAGGCCACCGGCTACGGCGTGTGCTACTACACCCAGGAAGCCCTGCGCGTGCTGAAGAACGACTCCTTCGAGGGCAAGACCGTCGTGGTCTCCGGCTCCGGCAACGTGGCGATCTACGCCGTGCAGAAGGCCGAGGAGCTGGGCGCCAAGGTCGTCACCGTCTCCGACTCCAACGGCTATGTCTACGATCCGAACGGCATCGACGTGGCCGTGGTCAAACAGATCAAGGAAGTCGAGCGCGGCCGCATCAAGGAGTACGCCGAGCGCGTGCCGTCCGCCGAGTATCACGAGGGTTGCTCCGGCGTGTGGACCGTGCCGTGTGACATCGCGTTGCCGTGCGCCACCCAGAACGAAGTCAACGGCGAGTCCGCCGAAGCTCTGGTGAAGAACGGCTGCAAGGTCGTCGTCGAAGGCGCGAACATGCCGTCCACCCCGGAGGCCATCGAGGTCTACCAGAAGAACGGTCTGCTGTACGGCCCAGCCAAGGCGGCGAACGCCGGTGGCGTCGCCGTTTCCGGCCTGGAGATGAGCCAGAACAGCTACCGTCTGTCGTGGTCCTTCGAAGAGGTCGACGCCAAGCTCAAGAACATCATGGAGACCATCGTCGCCGACTCCCTGGCCGCCGCCAAGGAGTACGGCCACGAGGGTGACCTGATGCTCGGCGCCAACGCCGCCGGCTTCGTCAAGGTCGCCAACGCCATGGTTGCGCAGGGCATCCTGTGATCGCGTAGGCGCGTAACGTTTGGCGCGCATTCGCGGATAGCGCGAAGGCCCGCCGAAACCAGTATTCGCATTGGTTTCGGCGGGCCTTCTGTATCCTGCAGCAGGTTTGGCCACCCCAGTCGCTTCGCGACAGCTCCCCGCCAACGGTGGCGGCGCGCGATCACCGGGTCGCCATCATGTCGATTGCCCCCGCATCCGGAGAAAGTCCCATCCCGCAGGCCAGAAACGGGACCTTTACGGGATGAGGCACGGGATGCCACCAACCCCGCGCTCTCAAAACTCGCAGATACAAGGCTAAATCCAACAAAAACGGCCCGTATCTGCGAGTTTTGAGAGCGCGATTCCCGCAACAACGAAAAATACGGCCGGGAAGGCGGCTCTCGGGAGCATCCCGTCCGCATCAAGCGCCCCATGCAATCAGTCGTCACGACATGCCGGCGGGGAATGATGGCCGCCACCGATTTCTCAGCGGAGGCCATCCCGACATGCCAGAATCTTGGGATGGCGGCTCGCGCCTTACTCGGCGCGGCGGCGCAGCAGCACCACGCCGGCACCGGCGGCCAGCAGCAGGACCGCGGCCACGGCGAACGCCATCGTCGAGGCACCCGTCTTGCTCAGGCCGCTCGGCTCGGTGGCATCCACCTTGCCGTTCGGGCTCGGCTTGACCGCCGGCTTCTGCGGCTCGGGCTTGGTGGACAGCTCCTGCGGGTCGGGCTTCTCGCCATCAACCTTCACCAGAGCCTTCCGGGCGGCCTGCAGCGCGGCAAGCGCGTCAGCCACCTGGGCGGGAGTCGCGTCCTCGTCGGCGGCGACCTTCTTCGCAGCGTCGAAGGCGGCCTGGAACGCATCCCAGCCGGACTCGTACTTGTCCTCGGTCAGCTTTTCGGCGGCGGCGATCGCGTTGTTCAGCGCGGTCTTGTCGGCGGCCTTGACGCTCACTTCGAAGGTCTTGGAGTACTCGGTGTCCTTGAGCGTCACCGTGAACGTGGCCTTGCCGACCTTCGCGAACGGCTTCGCGTAATCCACAACGGCACCATCGGCGTCAACCGCGGCAACCCTACTGCCAAAAGGCCTGAAAGCCTAAGCTCCTGCGACTGGGCTTGCACCAGTGACCGTCCGATTAACGGTTCCAGCTCTCACTGCCATAGGCGCTTCGGTTACCCTTGCCTCTGATGATACCGCCATCGCGGATTTCGTCATGTGGGAGGCCGAGCTGATGGAAGACTTGAACCCTGATTCGGTCGAAGAGATGTCCCCAATTCCCCGCGCCGAGGCGCACGCATAGAATTGAAGACCCCGCCCGGCGGCCCCGGGCGACCATATAACCATCGTTCTTCGCAGAGAGGGAAGCCACTGCGCTTCCCTCTCTCTTTTTATGCAAGGGAGCATCATGACAAGGAACTGGACAAACAGGAACAGCTACGGCTGCGAGCATGTCAGGCCACGCGATGACTGGGGCGAAAGCGTCGAGCAATGGCTGTCAAGCATGCTGGCGATCGGACGCACGCCGGAGACTCTGAGAACTAGATGGTATCAGATC
>SKER01000390.1_pt1 | contig 53046 bp, 55 predicted proteins | sample 4826961 | NCBI WGS metagenome assembly SKER01 (sample SAMN11008804, study PRJNA524170) | human gut metagenome | biome: Human fecal sample; material: Feces; isolation source: fecal sample from pouch patient p47 | host: Homo sapiens | place: Israel: Tel-Aviv | collected 2016-11-16 | reverse complement strand
GAGAAGTATATGGACTGGATCCAGCAATGGCAAAGTAACTTAATAAACAAACTGAGGTGGCTCCGTTAGTCCGGACAGGTGGCTCTCGCCACACCGGACTGGCGGCTCTGCCGCACCGTAATATTCATTTTTCACATATATCACGTATCGCACGTCCTTTTGAGCACCCTTTAGCAACAAACTCAATTGTTTTTCCTACAAAGTTGCCTTCATGATGTATGCAATCAAAAATTGGTTCTAACTCTCTGATTGCTCTTTCACAATCACATCCTCTCTTTTTTTTCGCACTGATTTTACTAATATGCAAATTCTTCTCATTTCCACATATCGAGCGATGTCTCGTCTTCAAATCCCGTGTAATTAAATCGGCAAACCAATCCACTTCCGTGGTATATTCATCCAAATCATAGTACATATACTCCGATCCTTCTAGAACAGGAACCATCCCATTTTCTCTAAGAACTTTTACTGCGTGTTCTGCATTTTCAGAACTAATTTCTCTATTTTGAATACACTTCCCTCCATATTCCATATAAGCACCTAAATTGGTAATCATGCCCGTAAAACATAAATTTTCCACTTCTTTTGGAATATACGCCCGACTCCTTCCTGTACACAAAAAGACTCTATGACCGTTATGAATTAAATTTTTTATTGCTAGTTTTGTTTCTTCCGGAACTCCTTTTTCAATATCAAGAATTGTTCCGTCTGCATCAAAGAACACGCATTTCTTCTTCATGAACATTTTCCTCCACTAATTATGCTGTTAAAATTTTAAAAAGCAGTGTTTCAAAATGAATACACTGCCTTTAAAAGGGTGATTAAATGAGTAACCTATATTATTTTATCGGCCAGCTGTTTCATCCAAACCGCATCATCATCTGACAACTCAATATCAACAGCCTTACGATTTTCATCTACTTGATACACCTTGGAACACCCATTCAGTACAGTTATATCATCTCCTTGTTTCATGATCCAAGCCAATGCCAAATTTGCCACACTACACTCATACTTTTCACATAATGGTTTCCACTTTTCCATCATATCTATGGCTTTGGTCATATACTCTGGTTGAAACCATTTTTTATTAGCTTGTGCTCCCTTTGGTTGATAATCTCTAGAGTATTTGCCACTAAGCAGACCTTGTTCTAATGGAGAGTATGCCTGGAAGGTAATCCCATTTTCACGACATGCTGGAAGAAGATCTTTTTCCACCTGTCGATCCAAAATACTGTATTTTCCTTGTACTATATCAAGCGAACCATATTTGACATATTCTTCGATATGTTCTCTAGTTACATTTGCTGCTCCAATTGCCTTAATTTTACCCTTTACTTTCAGATCATTCAATACATCCATCGTTTCTGCAATTGGGGTAAAACACGGTTCTACAGACTGCCAATGTGTCATGTATATATCAAGATAATCTGTTCTAAGGCGCTTCAGACTATCTTCTATTTCCATCCGAATGGATTCGGCTGAAAGGTTTTTATAAAGTTGTACATCTCCAACTTTATTAAACAAGCTTCCTTCTCTCGTCCATACAATACCACACTTGGTAATTAAGCAAACGTCTTTTCTTTCAAGTCCTTCTAATGCTTTTCCAACAATTTTTTCGCTATTTCCAAAATTATATGCAGGTGCTGTATCCAAGAGATTCAATCCCGATTTTACTGCCTTTTGAATAGTGGTAACACATTCTTGTTCATCTCTATCGCCCCAGGCTGGGCCTCCACCAATAGCCCAAGTTCCCATTCCCAGTTTAGGAATGCGCATATCAGTATTTCCAAGTTTAATTGTCTCCATAGCATCCATCTCCTGATTTTGTCTTAATTAACTTCCTAACGTCTTCTGCACTATTTGTTTCACAGGCTTTTATTGCTAATTGCTTTACCTCATCCACACTGCTGTTCGCAAGCACTTGCTTCACAGCTAGAACAAGAGAAGGATTCACACTGAACTTTCGAAGTCCCAGTCCTAAAAGAATTGGAACGGCTTGAATATCTGCCGCCATCTCTCCACATAAAGAACATGGTTTACCAGCCCGTATGCATGCTTCAATTGAATTTCGAATTAAATTTAACACCGCTGGGTGAAAATAATCATACAAGCCTGATATTTTTTCATTTTGACGATCGACAGCTAATGTATATTGTGTTAAATCATTACTTCCTATACTAAAGAAATCAACTTTTTCAATAAAACGTTCAGCCATTATAGCTACAGATGGAACTTCAACCATCATACCAGTTAAAATACCTTGATCAAATTCAATCCCTTCCGCCAATAATTCTGTTTTTGCATCTTCTAATATTTCTTGTGCTTGTTCTAATTCTTCCATGCAACTTATCATCGGAAACATAATCTGAATTTTACCATAGGCACTTGCTCGCAGAATAGCTCTTAACTGTTGCTTAAATATTTCTGTCTGATTTAGACATATTCTAATTGCTCGGTATCCTAAAAATGGATTTTCTTCCTTTGCAAGATGCAATGATTCAACCTCTTTATCTCCGCCAATATCCATTGTTCGAATTGTAACAGGCATTGGTGCTAATTTTTCTGCAACACTTCGATAAATTGAAAACTGCTCCATCTCTGTCGGAAGTTTTTTATTATTCATATATAAAAATTCTGTTCTGAACAGACCAACGCCATCTGCACCAACTTCAAAGATTTTTTCCACACTCCCTGCATCCATAATATTAACAAGGAGCTGTATTCTAACACCATCTTTTGTCTCTGCCGGTTTTCCCTTATATATGGACATTTTTTCAATCATTTTTTGATATTTTTCTACTTCTTTTTCTGCTTGAAATATTTCACTATCTGACAAATTATAAATTGCTTTTCCTTCTGTCGCATTCAAAAAAAGTATTTCTTTATCCTTTAACCCTTCCACATCCATACACCCTACAAGAGATGGAATTCCCATATTTGCCGCCAAAATACAAACATGTGCAGTTTTCGATCCTTTTGTCATAAGCATCCCTTTGATATGCCTTTCATCTCCATCAGCCAAAAGGGAAGGAGGGATATTTTCTCCAACAAGAATTACATCTTCTTCGAGTATTGATAAATCTGGATAATTTTTTCCAAGGATTTGACAAATCAATCTGTTTCCAACATCTCTAAAATCTTCTACACGCTCTGCAAGATAGGCATCTCCTAATTCTTCCAGCATAGCACATTGTGCTTCTACACATCTATGTACTGAAGCTTCCGCACTATAGCCTTCGTTTATAGTGTTCTGAATATTTTCAAAAAACACCTGATCCGTAAGCATCGTTTTTTGCATATTTACAATATCCAATTTCATAGAATCATCCAGCTTACCATAACGATCTATTTTGCGTACCATATCCTTGGAAATACAATCTATTGCCTGGGATACTTTTTGAAGTGATTCTGATTCTGTTTCACTTCTTTTACAATCTGGATTGATTGTGGGTGGATTTTGAATAAACAAAGCTTTTCCTATCACTTTACCATTAAATGCTGTAATTCCACTTCGTACCATATGTTTACTCCTTCAACGAAGCAATAAATTCACACAAATCGTCTACTGCTTGTTTTTCATCAGAACCTTCCGCCTGTATTTTTATCACAGTACCAGCACCAAGACCGGCTGCCAGTACTGTAAAAATACTTTTAGGATTTGCTATTACATTTTCTTTTATAAGTTTAAGTTTGGACTCATACTTACCTGCTTTTTGAACTAGCAATGTTGCTGGCCTTGCATGTAGTCCTGTAGGATTTGTAATTGTAATTTCTCTCTCATACATAACAGCTTCCTCCTGTTTTCTATTTATTGGAACAAATCCTCATCCAATCATACAATACTTCTTTTACATTTTTCTTTGCTACCTCCATTATGTCTGCAGTATGCGTCGCTGGTCCTTTTTCCTGAATCGCTTCGCCTACTGATTTCACATATGTATAACGGATATGTGTTCCAACATTAACTTTTCTGATTCCTCCATTGATTGCTTTTCTGACATCATCTTCCGGAATACCTGATCCTCCATGAAGGACCAATGGAACCTGTACATGTGCATGAATTTTTTCAAGCAAATCATAATCTAGCTTTGGTGCATGTTGATAAAAGCCATGCTCACTTCCAATTGAAACCGCCAAAGCATCTACACCCGTTTCGTCAACCAACTGTTTTGCTTCTTCAATCCCAGCAAATGCAGCTTCTGGAGTATATCCTTCATCGCCAGCACTCTTAATCTTACCAATTTCAGCCTCCACATGTACATTTCGAGCATGTGCGTAATCCACAACTGTTTTCACAGCCTTTATGTTTTCTTCCAGCGGAAGATCAGCAGCATCAATCATAACTGAATTATAACCATTGTCTATGGCTTTCAAACATAATTCAACACTATGACAATGATCCAAATGATAAATAATTGGTGTCTTACTTTGTTCCATGGTAATCTGAGCAACAGCTCCAAGCTTTTCAATTCCAATCGCTTCAATTACTTTTGGCAAACACGCTATAAACACTGGTGTATCTTTTTCTTGAGCTGCCTCTGCAATTGCCGACATGTCCCAAAAATCCGAATGGTTAAAGTGTGGAATAGCATAATTATTTTTTTCTGCATCTTGTAAAAGTTCTTCTATTTGCTCTCTTTCTATTTTCATAATTCAAATTCTCCTGCCCTTAGTTAGAAAATTGCCTTTAATACCTGAAGAATCAAAAATCCAACATGTTCTCCAGTATTGAATAATGAGTAATTACCACCCGCCTCTGCAAGTCCTGCGTCTATAACCGCTGGTGTAATAAGTGGTGTAAGACTTGTGGCCATAAAGAATACTAAAGCAACCATAATTAAACCTATAATTAGTGCACGGAACATATTCCTCTTAGATGTTATAACTGGTGCCATCATCATATACGAAAGATTTGTAAGTCCAATAAGTGGCAATACACGATTGCCTGGAAGTAAAACTGCCATAATTAAAGAAATTGGAACAAATAATAGTCCTAAAGTAATCATATCTGGATCGCCAACAAGAAGTGCGAAATCAATACCAATTCTAAATTCTCTATTTGGAAATTTTGCTGCCATAAATTCTCTCGTTGCAGTTGCTATTGGTGATAACCCTTCCATTAAGATAGAAATCATTCTAGGAAGAAGGAACATTGCAGCTGCCATTGTCATGCCTACATTTAAGCATTGATCCCAATCATACCGAGCTAATAGTGCTAAACCACCACCAATTAAGAAACCAATCATAATAGGTTCTGCTAAGAATGACACTTTACTTGGAATAGATTTTAAATTGAAATTAATTTTTCGAACTCCTGGTATATGATCAATAACCCAATCTATTCCTCTTCCAATTGGTACTAATACTGGAAACGCCATTGTACAAAATGACAATCCTCTAAATTGTTCACCACACACTTCACAAATTATTTCCTGGTTACGATCCGCCAATAGCAGATTGATTGCAGAATACAACACACCTGCAATTAATCCTACAACCATGTTGCCTGAAATAAGTGTACCTAAGGTACCAATAAATAAGTAATGCCAAAAGTTCCAAATATCAACATTTAGCGTTTTTGTGATATTTAACACAAGCATGATTATATTTATCAATATAACACCAGCAAACATCATGAGTACAAATCTTCCATCGCTGAATGCCATTGTTGATACAACCGGTACTCCTAAATCTACAGCGTCTAACTTTAATCCCCAAAGTTGTTGAAGTTTTTCTACTAAAGGATTCATTGTAGTTCCGATAAGTCCTGCTGCAAGCGAAATACCCTTAAATCCAATACCAACAGTAATTCCCGCTCGCAATGCGTCACTCGCTTTCATCTTGAATATCATACCCATAATAAACAAGACAACTGGCATCATTACAAAAGCTCCAAGAGCTACTACTTTATCTAATACGGCTAATACAATATCCATACATTTTCCTCTCTTACATCTAGCTATCCTGTGATTTTAAATATTCTACAACATCATTAAAGAGTTTGTCTGACCCTATTCCAGTCAAAAGAGGTACGCCTGAATACACTTTGGCATCACCTGGATCTTTTATAGAGTTAACAGCTACCGTAGCTAAAATTACTTGAGGTTGATACTGGAATATAACACCTGATGATTCCGCTACACTACATGTTCTAATTTGACATGTAATTCCTTTTTTTTCTAATCCTGTTTGTAATGTTTTTGCCACATGTGTTGATGTAGCTAATCCTGCTCCACAAACTGCTAAAATACGATAATTTTCAGCCATAATATAGCCTCCTTCATATATTTTAATTTACACTGCAATTCCTCTCAGCATTCTATCTCTTAGTGTCTGTACTGCTTCATCAGGCAGTGGATTCATTTTTCCTGCTTGCATTGTCCAATATGCAAGTTGTGCGCATTCTTCAATATATTCAGCTGCAGAAAATGCACGATCTAATGTCGGACATGCTGCTAATAATCCATGATTCTGAAGTGTACATACCATTTTATTTTCACCTAATGCATTTACGGCTGCTTGTCCAAGTTCTTCTGATCCTGGAAGTTCGAACGGTGCAACTGGTACTGGTGCATATGGTGTTGATGGTGGCATCATTGGTGGAATTTCTTTTTCCAAAATTGAAAATACTGTCGCGAACATAGAATGTGTATGTACAATTCCGTTCAAATTTTTTCTTGCTCTATATACCGCCGTGTGCATTGGTGTTTCAGTCGATGGTTTAAACTCTCCATCCAACAATTCTGCATGTAAAGAAACAGCTGGTAGTTGCTCCGGTGTTAATTGATCATATGGAATTCCACTAGGAGTAATAATTACAACATCTTCTCCCGGAACTCTCATAGATACGTTTCCTGCCGTTCCATGAATCAAACCTTTGTTTAAGCATTTAACCGCTACTTCTAATACTTTCTCTCTTGTCTCTTGATACTTCATAGTTTTTCTCTCCTTTGCTTTTTCTAAGCTTCTTTTTATCTTTAAACACATTATATCGACTTCTCTTTCAAAGATAAAACCAACTCGTTCCGTATCGCAAAGGAATAATTCACAGTGAATTTTTTATAATATTCTATAGTAATTCGCTTATAAATTCGTCAAATTTTCCTATATCAACTAGTTTTTTAACTTTCTTTTTATCCCACACAAGTTTGGATGTCAAGTCAAAAAAACTATTCATATACTTCATATCGCCACCACGTACTACTAAGAGAAAGATTAATTTTGCATTTAACGTTCCCCAAGACACAGCTTTTTTCAAACTTGCTACCGCAACCACTGTTTTATATGCACACACTCGCATTGGATGAGGCATAGCTATTTGATTAGCAAATATCGTAGATGCTATTTTTTCCCGTTCCAAAGTATTCGCAAACAATTCTTCTGACGCATAACCTTTTTTTACAACTTTTTCGCACAAAAACTCTATAGCTTCTTCGCGTGAATTTATCTCAAGTTGTGGAAAATATAAATCCTTATCAAAATATTGTTCTATTCCATCAGAAATGCCATATACTACAGCATCTCTTTTCAATTTTCCTATATTATTATTTATTGCAATCACATCCCCTACTTCAAGCACGGGCGAAATTGTAATTGTCGGAATTTTAATATCACGAAATAGATTGGATGAGGTTGTTGTTAATATCATCGCTGGCTTTTCACCAATCATCCGTTCAGTATCATATACCGGGTAAGGTCCTATGATTTGCATATTTGTATATAATGAGTGCAGCTTAGCCATCAACAGACGAATCACTCCCATGTTCATGTTGCTACATACAGCAATTTTAAGTTCATTCCCTGTCTTTCGATTCTCCAAACGTTCAAGAGCTGCTCCCAAATGAGCCGCAATATAACCTAATTGATTTTCATTAAGCTCAATGCCAAGCGCTTCATAAAATCTTGTAAATATATAAGTGGATAATTCGAATACAAATGGGTATCTATTTTTCATGGTATCCAAAAGTGGATTCTCTTGGTGGGCACTATCTTTTCCAAATTTTATTGAAAACCTAATATGAAGTACTAAATCCACAAATAGTTCTTCATCTTGCATCAAATCCAACATAAAATCATTTTTAATGTCATTTAACATCTCTTCAACAATTACTAAATAACGTGGCTCGATAATCGCCTCTATTTCTTTTTTCGTAAAGCGATCCGCTTTCATCATACGAACGTCACAAAGATAATATGCCAGAAATATTACTTCCCTTTCTGGATAAATTACTTTCATATCTTTCTCTAAAATATCCACTAGTTCTTCAGCAATTTTCCGAATCATTCTTGGTACGCAATCCCATTTTTTATCATCTGCAATTGTCACATATGCTTCTTTAAGAATTCTCATGTTCTGTATATAAAGAAACAAAACCACTTCCATCATATCTTTGTCTGTCAATTGCATTCCTTGCTTAGCCAATACTCGACAAATATGATTCATTAGTGCTTTTACGTAATCTTTATCCAAAACACCATATTCATCTCGAAAAAAATCTCCTGAATACTCACTTGAAAGTACTATATATTTTCGAATTAAACTTCTTCTTTCTTCTTCTGAACATTCTGCATATACCGCATTGTTTTTTCTTCTAATCACATTGTTTTTACTTTCTTGAGAACATTGTTCATTAATACACTTAATTGATGTCTCTAATGGCGTTCTACTAATAAAAAAATCTGTTTCGAGATCGTCCAACAAAATAGGTTCATCTACAGTAAGAATCTCTAATGCAAGGTTGCACAATCTTCCTTTTGTTGTTTCATTTGAATTACTTTGTTCTACCTGTTTAAGCAACTCCTCTTTATGCTTGCTAACCAACAAATACCCTTTCCCCCGTATTGATTCTACATATGAATCAGGGTATTCTTTAAGACCCTCATTCAAGTCTTTAATATCATTACGAACTGTTCTATCCGTAATTCCTATCATTTGAGCAATTTGTGATCCTGTCATCCTTTGTTCATTTGCTAAAAGCAATCCTAATATTTTTCTCTGTCTTTCCAACAAATACATTTCCTGACCTCCTTTTAGATATAAAAAACGCTCCTTACACCTTATTCGAGGTACAAAGAACGCTTTGACTTATTTCTAATGCTTACTGCATATTGCTTGGAATATTTCATCCTCACTTTCCGCATTTCTTATAATATTCATGAGCAAATCATCTCCTGCAACTTGCATTAGGTATTGGAGAACATCCGTCTGTTTATCTGCTCCAGGCAGTGCAATACAAAAAATGTAGTTCACCTTCACTATCGATTCAACATCTACCATTTCATGAAATGTTGCCCCTTGTTTCACACGCACAATGCTAATACACGCTTCATTTACATGCCCTGGATCAGTATGTGGAATCGCAACTGGATACGGAACCATTGCCAATCCCGTCGGATACTTTTCTTCTCGTTCAATTAATGCATTGCCAAAACTTTCTTTTACATACCCTTTCTCTAACAACAGTTTTCCAATAATCTGAAGTACTTCTCTATCTGTACACACCTTTTCCTCATCAATAAAAAAAATAGTGTCCCGCTTAAATAATGATGAAATCTTTTCCATTCAATATATCTCCTTTTCGTCTTCTTAAGAGCTCTTTTATTTGTCTCAAGTATACTACTAAATATTTTATTTAAGCAAACCACTCCATTCCTTAGCTAATAGGAAAAGCACAGATTTATAATTCGTTTATATTAGTATAGAACGAGCAATTTCTGATGCTACAGTAGCCATATTCTGCCAATACCGTTTTTTTTCTCTAAAAATCGATGAATCTTGCAAAACAAGTGGTTCTCCATGTATAAGCAATGCTTCCACCAATCGCACTCTCAAAGCAACCTCAATCTTAGAAATCATTGGAAAAACCAAAGCAGATAATTCCTGATCAAATTGATACAATTTTATAATATCTTCAAACTTTGTTCCCGAAACATACTTCTTTGCAGCATTATCATATAATTGAAACGAATAACCTCTCAAACGATAAAATCCAATTGACTTCAATGCCTTCTCTACATCTTCTTGAGATGTAATCTTCATTCCTGCATCCACATAAGATTGCACCTGCTGTTCTATTGTTAATATTTGTTTTGGATATTGATACATAAAACACCCCATAAATAAGAAAGTCCCACCGGGTTGCGCATGAAAAATCAGAGGCGTGGTGGGTTCTGTTAATGTTATTATACAGCTTTCAATGCCACTGTCAAGATTGTTTTTGTAAAAAAATCAGCAGTCCATTTGTTTCTTGAAGTTATGCTATCATTCAACAATTCCTAATTTTCAAAACATAGCTCCTGTAGTTTCCATATGTCTTGTCTACCGATCCGATCTTCCAAAGTTATAAATAAGATGTAAATTCTATACTTCCATCCAGGAAGCCCAATAAACTCAAGGCTTTTGTTCCGTCCATTAAACACTGCCGTGACAATTAAAAGCAAATCATAATACAACAATATTCTGTTCGATACTAGAAATATATCATCAACATACAGTTTGCGTGGAAAAAGTCTCATGGTCATGAGCGAAAATAAAAGCAAAAGCTCATACAAACACTTCTCCTTACCATATTAGGACTTCGATCAAAAGTTAGTGGGCCACGAAGTGGGCCATTTTTCAAAAACTTACATGAATTTATATAGAGTTTTATCCGAGTCGAGAATCCTCTAAATGCTCTAGCTATCAGCATTTAAAGGCCTTTGACAACTTATATGGACATTTATGAAATCGGTCTCGGATTACGAAATCTATTATTATTTTTTTCTGATGTTAACGAAATTAATTTACGTTTCGTAAATTGGAACCAACATTATAATCGTTCCAATCAAAGTTATCAAATGCTAATTGGAATCTGTTATCTGGTTTATAATGGACTTTTGCAAACACAAACCGACGGTACCACGAGAATAATGGATTTTTTTGACGAACAACATATGTGCCATTTATATGAAAAATTTTTGCTTGAATACTATCGTAAAGAACATCCAGAACTATCTGCCAATGCATCACAAATCGCATGGCAACTTGATGATTCCGCGAGCCAATTGCTCCCTAAAATGCAAACTGATATTATGCTGTTTCAGGGAAACAATATACTTATTATCGATGCAAAATATTATTCACATATGACTCAGCAACAATACGGAATAAATACCTTGCATTCCAACAACCTCTATCAGATTTTTACATATGTGAAAAACAAGGAATTTGAATTAAAAGACTGTGAACATACTGTCTCTGGAATGCTTCTTTATGCACAGACTGATGAAGATGTTATTCCCAATAATACATACCAAATGAGCGGAAATCAGATTTCTGTGCGTGCATTGAATTTAAATCAGGATTTTTCCGGAATTGCTCACACATTAGATGATATTATCCAAAATTCTTTCAACAAATAAAAATGGGCTGTTGCAAAATCATTGATTGGTTCAATATTACTATATTGCTGAAGCAAGAAACAAAAAAAGAAAATCATTAATCTCTTAAATGATAATTGCAAAATAAAAATGGATATGACATAGAACTTGTATCTGCAAGTTATGTATTCAAAACTTGCTCTTAATAATAATTATGAAGATTTTGGGAATAAAGTATACACGTATGCTTACGAAAATATAAAGAGGTAACTTCCAGTTTTTCAATTACGAACTGATAATCAACTTATTATATCAAACTACAAAGAATTAAAAATAGGAGGATATACAAATGTTTGATTCAAATAAAACATGGTTTTGTAAACAACTTAGAACTGAAGATGCAAAACAAATAGGCGAACAATTAAATATCGCTATAAGCGAAGCTTATCACTCAGAAGCCACAAAACTTTTTCAAAAAGTCAAAAAATATATGAAAATACGTATTAATGAAAATTATTTTTTACCACTTAAAAATATTCATACATGCTTGGCAAAACTCGACATCCCAGAAAATACTGATTTTATCACTATGGGAATTAATTGCATTCTTATTGAATTATTCTATGAAATGAAAAATGGATATGATGAGCCCCGCGAAGGCGGTACAGTAGGAAACGCATATAAAGAAATTTTACCATTGTTAGATCCAACTATATCAGAAGATCTTGCAATACTATTTTATAAAGGAATTAGATGTGGTATATTACATCAAGGTCAAACCAAGAACAATACTGCATTAACATATCAACTATATACAATCATTCAACCAAACGGTCCTTACTATTTATGCAATCCGCAAACATTATTTGAAAAACTAAAAAACTTGTATAGCTTATATTGGAAAGACATTTCAGAAAAGAATTATTCTGATGAACTGGCAATAAACTTAATTCAAAAATATAATTACATACTTACTCATATATCATAATTTAATAATTACTCCCGCTGGATTTAAATTTTAACAAAAAGGAGCGGATTAATTTCTGCGTTCTCCGCTCCTTTCATCATTCTATTGCTTTCTTTGTATTATTTATATTTATTTTATTCTCCATATATATCGTTCTATTTTGTTACTTCGATATGTATCGTACTCTTACTAACCCCAAATTCCTTCGCGGTCTGACGCACAGTGGCTTTATGTTCGATGATATAATATGCAATTTCTACTGCCCTCTCCTCAATATAATCTTTCATAAAAATAACCCCTGCATAAATTGTTTTTTACAATCTATGCAAGGACATTTTGATGTATGTCTGCATTTTCCTTTTGTACTTTCGGAGTTTCCCTTATATAAGCCTTATAAACCAACTCTTCCCAGACACACCAGCAATCCAATCGCTCCGACAGCCACAAACACTAACCCGATACTGGCTGCCTTTTTCCTTTTCTCCATAACCACTAACTGTCTGCTGTCTATGGAATTCATCGGATAGTTCCTTCGACCTATTAGATATAGTAACAACCCACTCGAATTATTCCCGTTCGCAGCAAGCAGTCCCCATAATTTTGGATGTTTTAATCCACGGGCGGCTGCATCCATCACCGTTAACCGATAGATCTGATATACCGTTTCCATAGCTCCGACAACTGCGGCCGCACCAAATATCACAGCCAATACAATATTTTTGTCCATCATATTTCTCCCTTAAATACGTCTGATAATCTGATAAAGCAATACTGCTGAGCTCACAATAGCCAGACAAAATACCATAATCAGATAATATATCTTATCCGGCAGGAACATACTTAAGGTAATCAATAGAATAACCGTGATAATATTAAGTATGATCGCTCCTATCAATTTTTGATTGCTTTTGACTACATTTGTGCTTTCTTCCAGATGTTCCATCATTCTTTCGTCCCCTTTCAATAAATCATCAAGACTTATGGAATAAAGGCTGCTCAACTCAATGACGCTTATAATATCCGGATAGGATTTTTCATTTTCCCAGTTTGAAATGGTCTGTCTGGACACATTGATCTTTTCTGCAACTGTTTCCTGGGTAAATCCGGATTTCATACGAGCGTCTTTTAATTTTTTTCCAATTTCCATATCCGTGTTTCTCCTTTCGGGAACATCTTTCCACATTGCGTGTCCAATGTCTATCAAACTTCCTTTACATGACCGTTTTTCGCATCAATTTTCGTGTCAAAATTATTTTACACAGCGTATTTACGCAGCCTGCCACCGGAAACAGAAAAAAAGTCACATTCCCCGTCCCCATGACACAATTCCGATTCCTATCAAGATTACACCTCCCAGAACATCTGCCTTTCCTGACAGCTTTGTTCCCAGAGTCTTACCGAGGCACAACCCTGTCTCACATATCACAAACGTTACCACTGCCACGATCAGTGAACAGACTACAGCCATAACCAAATCATACCCGGCAGTGGTAAATCCTACCGACAACGCATCAATCGATGTCGCAATCCCCTGCATCATAAGCACGGCAAAACTTAATCTTTTCACTTCTTCCTTTTCCTCTTCACTCTGCATAGATTCTTTGATCATGCTTCCTCCGATATACAAAAGCAAAATCAATGCGATCCACGGAATGAACTTCTGAAACTGTCCAAAAACCTGTACGATCGTATGCACACATATCCATCCTATCATAGGCATCAGGAACTGAAAGAATGCATATACTCCCGCAATATAAGCCATTCTTGATTTCTTCATATTTTTTTCATTCATTCCATTTGCCAGCGAGACCGAAAATGCATCCATTGCCAACCCTACTCCAAGTAAGGCACTGTTCATAAAGAATAAAAAATTCCACTCCATTATCATTTCCTCCAAAATTAAGTTCAAACGCATGACAACAAAAAAAACAGATACAGCAGCTGCCTGCCATACCTGGTCTATACTTTCTTTATAGGATAGAGAGAGTCCACGCATAGATATTACAGCTACACATGAGTCTCACAAATTAAAACAAGCCAGATCCATCGATCAGTATGTTGACTTGTTGCGTTATACGCCTGTTACTCCCCCATCGGTCATTTATCATCTAAAAGAAAATATCATAATTAATAAATTTTGTCAATAAGCAATCATTTATTCCTTTTTCTGTGGTATGCTTTACACAGAGATTTTCCCCGGAACAACTCTGAAAAGAACCAATAAAGGAGTCACAACAATGCCTCACTACTACATGTTTCACAAACCTTTCGGCTGTGTCACTGCCAGACGCGATGACCGCTATCCGACGGTTATGGACTATTTTGAAGAATTACAGAATGACAGGCTTTCTCCGGTCGGACGCCTTGACCGTGAGACGACCGGACTTCTCCTGATCACGGATGACGGTATCTTCAATCAGAAGCTCACTCATCCTTCCTATCACAAAGAGAAAACTTATGAATTCACCCTTCTCGGCAATCTGACACCGGAACTGGTACACAAGCTGGAAACAGGTGTCATTCTGAAAGGCGCCGATACCCCGACCGTCCCGGCTGAAATTACCGTAACAGGACATGCGGTAATGTCCGATATTCTTTCCACATTACCGGTGGAGATTCAGAAAGATATCCACAAAAACCGTCCTGAGCACCCTGTTACCTATGGAATAATTACCATATCCGAAGGGAAGAAACGTCAGATCCGGCGCATGATGAAATCGGTCCACTGCTGCGTGATTGAATTGAAACACATTTCCATCGGAAATATTGTACTTGATGAATCGCTGCGTCCCGGTGAGTGGAAAGAAATCTTTCCGGATAATGCTTAAGATAAAAAAACTCCCCGTCTATTCTGCCGCACCAGAATGGTGCCATGCCAGAAACTCCGGGGAAGTTTTTTTATCTTTATATTTTCTTTTGCTTTCAATTCAGTCCGGCTTAATTGCCTGAGTCTGAACTACTTGAACTTGATGAATCACTCGAGCTTGATGAACTGCTTGAGCTTGATGAACTGCTTGAGCTTGCCTCAACCTGAATGCACTGGTTAGCCAACCATTCTTTTACAAGATCATTCAGTGCGATCTCTTTCAGTTCTGACTTGGATGCGGCTTTCTTCAGAGCCTTCACACTGTCGTATCCGTATGCATCCGCAATCTTCTTAAGCTCTGTCTTATAAGTCTCATCATCTAACTTAATGTTCTCTTTATCTGCAATTGCCTTTGTTACCAATGTCTGCTTTACACTGGATTTTGCAGCTTTTGTTACCTGCTTTTCGAATTTCTCAACAGTTGTTCCCATCTGCTGTTCGATCAGATCATCATATGACATATTGTAAGCTTCTGCAACAGATTTGTACTGAGAGATCAGAGAATCTTCGATCTTCTTTACATCTTTCTCAGGGTATTTCTTAACTTTTGTATTATCAAGAACCTTCTGCCATGCTGCCTGCTGTAAAGAATCATTATATGTCTTCTCGTTATCTTCCTCGAGAGACTTCTTCACTTCTTCTTTATATTCTTTTACTGTCTTAGATTCCTTTGACACCTTCTTTACAAATTTGTCTGTAAGCTTTGGTGTCTTCTTTTTGGAAATAGATTTTACTGTAATTGTAAATGTAACATCTTTTCCTGCCAGGTCAGAGCTTCCGTAATTCTCCGGGAACTTTCCGTTCCAGTCAAATGTATCACCGATCTTGTGTCCGATAATACTGTCTTCAAATCCTTCGATGAAAGAATTAGAACCGATCTCCAGTGGATAATCTGTAGAAGATCCACCGTCAAATGCTTCGCCATTCATCTTTCCAACGAAATCAATCGTTGCTGTATCACCTTTTTTTACTGCACGGTCTGTCACTTCTTTTGTTGTTGCATTTTCATCCAGTACTGACTGAATCTGTGTATTCACATCATCATCCGTTACTTCGCTCGGTTTGTCAACTTTATCTACTTCAACACCTTTGTAGACTGAAATCTTAATGTTGTCATTTTCAAGGCCTTTCGTCGACTGACAACCAGTCATCAAAAGAGAGACTGCCATAACACCTGTTAATAACATTGCCACTTTCTTTTTCATATCGCACCTCATTTTATCATTCATTCTAAGGTGGGAACTTTATCCCATCTGCTTTCCGAAGTATACGCTAACGCATACCACTCTGTTATATCACATTTTGAAAAACTTTCATAGCATTTTCACATATATTTCACTCTTTTATCAAAATTTTTGTTTTGAAATCACCTACTTTTCCTGTATACTTCTTGCACTCCTACCGAAACAATGTTAGAATATTTGTTATGGAATATAGAATATAGGAGGTTCATTGTGAAGACATTTACAATTGTATTATTGGTAATCCTTGTGATTTTGATCGTTGCATGTGTTGCATTATATTTTGTTGGTAAAAAAGCAGAAAAGAAACAGGCAGATCAGCAGGCACAGCTTGATGCAGTTGCACAGACTGTTTCCATCCTGGTTATCGATAAAGGTCGTATGAAATTAAAAGATGCCGGCTTGCCGGATATCGTACTCGAGAATACACCAAAGTATCTTCGCCGTTCAAAAGTACCGGTTGTAAAAGCCAAAGTCGGACCGAAGATCATGACACTTATGTGTGATGCGCAGGTTTATCCTTTGATTCCTGTTAAGAAGGAAGTCAAAGCTACGATCAGTGGTATTTACATCACAGCTGTTAAAGGTGTAAGAGGTTCTCTGGATGTACCGGAGAAGAAAAAGGGATTTTTCGCAAGATTAAGAAACAAATAAGAGTAAAGAGTACTTAAAAACAGCATTGGAACTTATCGCTCCAGTGCTGTTATTTTTATGTCTATATTGCAATCGGCAACAGGATCTCCGTTGATGTCCAGTGCATAATTCACATGCACCGTGATCTTTTCATCCTGTTCTTCGAACTGGATATCCTTGGTAAAGACTCCAATCATCATCTCACCGTATGGTGTCTCATACTGTGTCATATTGATCTTATCTTTCTCGAATACCATGTGGGTATTCGTAATTCCACTCTTGATGATCTCGACCTTCTGGTCATCCAGGATCCTTACTTTATTCTTGATGGTTCCCGGGATTCCTTCCACCAGTTCATCATAGATCACATAATGCTTTCCATTTTTCTCATAATAGCTCGCAGGTGCGATTACCTCGATTGGTTCACTTCCCGGCTCATCGCCCTGTGCTTCAATCCCGGTCACATCCTGATGCAGACCGGATATACTTAATAATACGTCTTTTGTCATATATTCTCCTAATAATCTTCAATATCAATTGCCTGTGTCTTATCTACATCGTACGGCAGGATTGAATTGGCGAATTTTTTAAACTTCTCTGCCGCATCACTGACATAAAAATCATATGCTGCCGGCTCTCCCGATGTATTAGCAATTTTCTGCTCTTCCAGTATCTTCTTCAGATCCATCGCCGTCTCGTACGCCGGATTTACAATATGTACTTTTTCTCCAAAATATGCCATGATCCTTGATCTGAGAAGCGGATAGTGGGTACATCCCAGGATCAGTGTATCGATCTCTGACTTTCTCATATCTGACAGATAGATATCGATCACTTCTTCTGTGATTTTATGCTTTGCAAATCCCTCTTCTACCAACGGTACGAATAACGGACATGGCTTTCCGATGACTTCTGCCTCCGGCATAAGTTTCCGGATTTCTTTGGTATAGGTCTCGCTCTTGATCGTTGCTTCTGTACCAAGTACACCAATCTGACAATTCCTGGTCTCTCTTACGGCAGCTCTTGCTCCCGGTACGATCACTCCGATGATCGGAATATCAAATTCTTCCTTCACCGTCTCCAGCGCCAGTGCACTGGCCGTGTTGCATGCGATCACGATTGCCTTTACATTCTTTGTCTTCAGGAAACGGATGATCTGTCTGGAAAAACGGATAATGTTATTCTTTGACTTACTTCCGTATGGAACTCTTGCTGTATCCCCAAAATATACTACATTTTCATTCGGCAGCTGACGCATAATCTCTCTTGTGACGGTTAAGCCGCCCACACCTGAATCAAACACACCGATTGCTGCAGTGTTCCTGTTTTTATTTTCCACGATATTAAATCTCCTTTTATGAATACTCCACCATATTTTACTATTGTACCGTCTTGGACGTGCATTTTCAAGAGATTTTATATCGAAACCTCCCTTGTATACTTTGCTATAAAAAAAGTTACCTGCCATAAAACAGATAACTTTTTATTCTTTATTCCGGTTTTAATTACAGAGCCAGCTCTTTTGCGATCTCATACTGGTAAGCAGGAATTCCTTTTGTCATTCCAAGTGCTTCATCAATATCGAAGTCTACATACTCGCCATGTTTGTAACCTACAACACGGTTTGTCTTTCCTTCAAGCAGAAGATCTACGGCTTTTGCTCCCATGATAGAAGCGTATACTCTGTCTTTACATGTCGGGCTTCCACCACGCTGCATGTGTCCGAGAATCGTTGCTCTTGTCTCCATACCGGTTGCTTCTTCAATTCTCTTAGCCATGTTCATAGAATCTCCAACACCCTCTGCATTGATGATGATGTAGTTCTTCTTTCCACGTTTTCTTGATTCCTGAATATCTTCAATGATCTTCTCTTCGTCATAATCATGCTCTTCAGGCATCAGGATCTTCTCTGCTCCGTTTGCAATACCGCACCACAGTGCAAGGTATCCTGCATCTCTACCCATAACCTCGATGATAGAGCATCTCTCATGAGAAGTTGATGTATCACGTACTTTGTCAATAGCCTGCATAGCTGTATTAACGGCTGTATCGAATCCGATTGTATATTCCGTACAGGCAATATCCAGATCGATCGTTCCCGGAAGTCCGATTGTGTTGATTCCGAAGTTAGCAAGTTTCTGAGCTCCGGCAAATGATCCGTCACCACCGATGACTACCAGACCATCAATACCATATTTTTTGCAGATAGCTGCTGCTTTCTGCTGACCTTCCTCTGTACGCATCTCTGCACAACGGGCTGTCTGAAGAATTGTACCTCCGCGCTCAATTGTATCGGATACGTCTCTGGCTGACAGATCGATAATTTCTTCGTTTAAAAGTCCCTGATATCCTCTTCTGATGCCTCTTACCTTCAGTCCTTTACCAAGTGCTGTACGAACAACGGCACGGATTGCTGCGTTCATTCCAGGGGCATCTCCACCACTTGTCAATACACCTATTGTACGAATTACTTTTTTGTCTGCCATGATTCATTCCTCCATTGTATTAGTTTGTTCCATTATCTTCTAACCATTATCATTTCTCTCCGATGATATTGTACATGAATTAGTGCACGCTTTCAATGGGTTTTTCTATAACTTTTACACAACTTTCACCCAGATAATTCGTCAATCTGCTCAACAATACCTCATCTGCGGTCACATTCCAGCCCTTTGCCAGGCGTTTTACTGCTTTTTCTTTCCTGCAATAGATGATAACTTCATCCATTCCTTCAGATACTTTCATAATGTCCTGAAGCATTCCTTCCTGCTGAAGATAAGTCGCTTTATCCGGATATTGAAGCCATAGTTCCTTCTTCGTCTGTTCAAACGGGATCACCTGCTCACAGATCAGTTTACTTGGTGCATCATCTTCTTCGGATACCCTTCCCTTTATAAATACTTTGGCTTCTTCATTCAGATACATCTGATTTTTTTCAAAATCTCTCGGGAAGATCACAACTTCGACTGATCCCACCAGATCTTCCAGTGTAATAAATGCCATAACTTTATTGGTCTTGGTATATTTGATCGTCTTATTGGTGATCATGCCGCCGACGATCTCTTTTGCACCGTCATGTACCTTTGTCCTTCCCGTCTCATCATCTATCTGGAAATCTAATGTCGTTCTGGAAATGTTCTTCTTCCATTTTTCCTCATAATCCTCCAGCGGATGACCGCTTAAGTACACACCCAGCACTTCTTTTTCAAATGCAAGCTTTGTCTCTTTCTCGTACTCTCCTACATCCGGAAGTGGAATGTCGAATTCCGATTTCTGGTCATCACTTACGATGTCAAATAATGAAAGCTGTCCGGTCATGGAGTATTTCCGCTCACGGTTCACCTGATCCAGGATCTGTACATAAACTACCATAAACTGCTTTCTTGTACCACCCAGACTGTCAAATGCTCCGGATTTGATAAAGCTTTCGATCGTACGCTTATTGACTTCTTTTCCCGACAGACGTTCGATAAAGTCTTTCAGGTTGCTGAATTCTCCTCCATTTTTTCGTTCCTGGATAATCGACTCGATCACTGGCTTTCCGATACTCTTGATCGCCGCCAGACCATAACGGATATTGCCGCCGTCAACGGAGAAGCTTCCTTCTCCTTTATTAATATCCGGTGGAAGGATCTTAATTCCCATCTGTCTGCAACTGTAAATGTACTCTGATACTTTTCCCGGATTGTCGATCACGGAAGTCATAAGTGCTGCCATGAATTCCACCGGATAGTAATATTTTAACCAGGCAGTCTGATATGATACCACCGCATAGGCTGCCGCATGTGATTTGTTAAATGCATATTTGGCAAAATCGATCATTTCATCATAAATCTTATTCGCCGTCTTCTCGTCGATTCCGTTGGCGATACAGCCCGGCACGCCTTCGTCCGGATTACCATATACGAAATTCTGGCGCTCTTTCTGCATGACATCGCCCTTTTTCTTCGACATCGCTCTTCGCAGAAGATCGCTTCGTCCAAGCGTATATCCAGCCAGATCACGCACGATCTGCATAACCTGTTCCTGATATACGATACATCCATAAGTCGGTGCCAGGATCGGCTCTAACTGCGGGCAGTCATAAGTGATGCTATCCGGATTGTTCTTTCCCTTGATGTACTGCGGGATGAAATCCATCGGTCCCGGACGGTATAAGGAGATACCGGCAATGATATCCTCCAGATTCTGCGGTTTCAGTTCCTTCATGAAGTTCTTCATTCCGGCACTTTCAAGCTGGAATACGCCATCGGTCTTTCCTGTTCCGATAGACGCCAGAACTGCTTTATCATCATAATCGATTTTATTAATGTCTATTGTCTTACCGCTGCTGATGCTTGCCAGACGCTCTGCATCCTGTATAACAGTCAGAGTACGCAGACCCAGGAAATCCATTTTCAGAAGCCCCAGTTCTTCCAGTGTTGTCATCGTAAACTGTGTCGTCACTGAGCCGTCCGATCCAAGAGACAATGGCACGAATTCTTCGATCGCACGCTGACCGATCACAACTCCCGCTGCATGCATGGATGTATGTCTCGGAAGACCTTCCAGTCTTCTCGACATATCGATCAGTTCCTTAACCTGTTCATCTTCCTGATACAGTTTCTTGAATTCCGGATTCATCTTCAGTGCCTTATCAAGCGTAATATTCAGCTCTGTCGGCACCATCTTTGCAATGCTGTCTACAAATGCATACGGAAGGTCCATGACACGTCCTACGTCACGGATGACTCCACGTGCTGCCATCGTACCGAAAGTTACGATCTGTACTACCCTGTCTGCGCCGTATTTTCTTCCTACATAATCAATGACTTCCTGGCGTCTCTCAAAGCAGAAGTCCACGTCGATATCGGGCATGGATACACGTTCCGGATTCAGGAAACGCTCGAACAGAAGCTGATATTTGATCGGGTCGATACTTGTAATTCCCAAACAGTACGATACGATACTTCCGGCCGCCGAACCTCGCCCTGGTCCGACCTTGATCCCCTGTGTTCTTGCATAATTAATGAAATCCCACACGATCAGGAAGTAATCTACATATCCCATGGATTTGATGACCGACAATTCGTATTCCAGACGTTCTTTCAACGAATCATCCCCGTCCGGATACCGTTCTTTCAATCCGTCAAAACAAAGTTTATTCAGATATTCCCAGGACGTATATCCTTCCGGCACATCATATTTCGGCAGTTTGGTGACACCGAATTCAATCTCTACATTACAGCGGTCTGCAATCTTCTGCGTGTTCTCCAACGCCTGCAGTGCATATGGAAATAACTGCTTCATCTCTTCTTCGGACTTAATATAATACTGGCCGCCTTCGTAGCGCATACGATCTTCATCTGCCAGCTTTTTACCCGTCTGGATGCATAACAGAATGTCATGCGGTTTTACGTCTTCTGCGTAAGTATAATGCACGTCATTCGTCGCAACCAGTTCGATCCCTGTCTCCTGTGACATACGGAGCAGTGACTGGTTCACGATCTGCTGTTCCTGCATTCCGTGATCCTGTAATTCCAGGAAGAAATTTCCTTTTCCGAAAATGTCCTGATACCTTAGTGCTGCTGCCTTTCCTTCTTCATACATGCCGCGCAGGATATTCTTCTGTACCTCACCGGCCAGACACGCACTGAGCGCAATGATTCCTTCATGGAATTCCTGCAGCACTTCCAGGTCTACTCTTGGTTTATAATAATAGCCTTCCGTAAATCCTCTGGACACGATCTTCATCAGATTATGGTATCCCAGATCATTTTCCGCCAGAAGCACCAGATGATAATAACGGTCATCCCCGCTTCCTACAGCTTCTTTATCGAATCTCGATCCCGGTGCAACATAGACTTCGCATCCGAGGATCGGCTTAATCCCTGCTGCTCTTGCCGCACGGTAAAAATCGATCACACCATACATGACACCATGATCCGTGATCGCCACGCTGTTCATCCCGAGTTCTTTTACCCTGGCTACACACTCTTTGATTTTATTTGAGCCATCCAACAGGCTGTACTCTGTATGGACGTGGAGATGTGCAAAGCTCATAGCTTTCTCCTTTCCTGATTCTATCCACAATGATAAAAAAAGGTGCCCCCTCAGGGAACACCCTTTCAAACATCACTGTTCGTCTTAATCTTCTTTTCCACTTCCAAGAAGCATGAATTTTACAAGTTTATCGATATCCTCTGGCTCATGAGCAACGATTTCCAGTTCCGGAATCTCTCCGTTAGAGAAAATGTTTGCCATAGATACATACTGAGATAATTTTGACTTTAAGTTCAGTCTGTCACCTTCGCCTGTTACAAGTTCAACTTTTCCTTCACAAGAATCAACTACTTTGAAAAATCCTTCGATATCTGTAATGTTCTGTACTTTCATTTCTCATTCTCCTTTTTAATCATCTTATTCTTATCACTTTTATTATACCTTATTTCTTTTTCATTTCAATATTCTTTTCAGAAATTTTTATATGTCCTTCTTTAAGAAGTCTTCCAACGGCACGTTTGAATGCATTTTTACTTAATCCGAATTCCTGTTTGATTACTTCCGGATCTGCTTTATCGTTAAATGGAAGCTTTCCACCGTATTCTTCCATACGTTTCATGATCATCGCCGCATCGGCATCCATCTGAAGAAATGCTTTCTCTCTGACACTTAAGTCAAGCTTTCCGTCTTCTCTTACTTTCAGGACTCTGGCGGATACACGGTCTCCGACTCTTAACCTGCCAAATGCTTCTCTCTTCGGGATCAGTGCACTGTAGCAGTCATCTACTGCCACGAACACTCCGAAGTTATCACTCGTCTCGTAAATGATTCCTTCTACATGATCATCCTTTTTATATGGAGAATCTGTACGAAGCTTTTCGTATACTTTCATTGTCGCACAAAGTCTTCCGGACTTGTCCACATACAGTGTGACAAGCACTTCATCACCTTTTTTTACTTTTGCAGTCTGTTCTTTGAACGGAAGCAGAAGGTCTTTTTCCAGTCCCCAGTCGAGGAACGCCCCGATTCTTCCGGTATCTGCAACTTTCAATACTGCCAGTTCATCTAACGTGATCTTTGGCTCCTGCGTTGTTGCGATCAGACGGTCAGACGAATCTTTATACAAAAATACTTCTACAGGATCTCCGACTTCTACATCTTTTGGTACCTGTTTTTTCGGAAGCAGGACTTTGTCATCTTTATTACCAAGATATACCCCGAACTCTACTTCTTTAACGATCATCAATCTTCTTTTCTTTCCTAAATAATCTGTTAATCCCATATTTTTCCTCTCTGTTTCCTTTTCTCTTTTTCCAAAGTGTATATGTTTTCTTATTGCATCAGCATCCATATAAGAATGTCTATGCAAACTTAAATTCGATCACTGCATACGGTCTGGCCTTTTCATTGCAAAGCTCTATAACCGTTCTGTCCTCTTCTATGGCAATCCTTGGATAGATCACATCACCATATACCGCTGATTTCTTATATTCCACACGCATCTGGTGCACTTCTTTATCTTTTGGCAATGATTCCAGCGCCATCTGTACATATTGGCAGTTGTTGACATGCTCATTCGTATCAATATGATATCTGCGTACCGGAAAACTTTCCAGTTCTTTCGCCTCTTTCGGAAGTGCGATTTTTCTTGATTCATATTCCATCTCATACGGATCTCCTACCCCATATGGTGCAATCTCCGATTCTTCCGGTCTTGACGGACGTCCCTTTTCCATGTCCATATATACCCACAGCGAATTTGCATATGCTACATCTTTTCCTTCACTGTCTGTCATACAGAAATTACGTTCTCCAAACAAACCGTTAAAGTCCGTCGCCCATGTACTTGTCTGTATCTTTTCACCGATCTTCGGATAACGTTCTACCACTACCTGCCAAGATGACAGGATCCATGCTCGCTTTTTTTCGCTGCAGTGTTCGATTCCAAGTCCCAGATCTTCTGACTGGAATGTACTGCAGTCCTGAAAATAATTTACGATTCCCGGCAGGGTAATTCTTCTGGTATGATCCACTTCACTGAATCGTATTCTTCCATCTATCGTATATTGATTGTCTCTCATTTTAGTCTGACTCCTTTGCATGATCTTTTCCGAAGAAAAAACACTTTATCTTAAATTCTGAAGTGGCCGTTACCATTTCATATTCTTCTGCACTTAATGCTTCTTTCAGTTCTTTCTTTCCATCTTCATCTACCACTGCACAGGTTGCATTGGTAAAACACAGATTTGGATAAAGTACACACCACCAGTTATGTCCATTTCCCTTCCCAAGTACAATTCTCAGTGCTTCGTAATTTCCCTCGGGAAAAATGATATCTCCATACCGTTTGTCCGGAAAATAGCAGGTGGTCACCTCCGCTTTCGCCCGGTATGATACTTTCTCTTTTTTCAATATTTTATCTGCTGTATCCGTCAGTTCTTTTTTGTGGGTCAGGGTCCATGATTTTGTCGCCTTTGCATCCCTTCTTTCGGCTCTGGTCATATGTGCTTTCATATACTTTAGAACCGCATCCCGCACTTTCAGTTTGATTCTCTGATCATTTGCACTGTCACTTTCTGCGATCACATGAAAACGGAAGACTTCTTTGGCCAGTGACTGCTGTGTATCGCTAAGTTCTGCATGTACAATTTCCATACGCCAGTTCATAATGCCCGCTGTCAGTATGAACGATATCAGACAGGCTATGATCAGGCAGATCGTTTCTCGCTTCATCTATGTATCTCCTTCCTGTATACTGCATTTTTCTGATACAGGAAGTCTTGACACAGCTTATCTTATCTATACACTTTTACAGTCTTTTAATTCTGTTTTGTGCGGATCACATCGATCACAGTGGTCACCTGGTTATCAATATGTTTACACATAATATCTGTTGCCGCCTTCTTCTCACCTTTACTGATGTATTCTATGATTGCGGCATGCTCTGCGATCAGCTGTGGATGTGCTTTTTCACGTTTCAGATATTCCACACGATAACGATACATCTGTTCTCTTAAATTATTCAGAAGCTGGATCAGTTTCTGATTATCTGTTGCCATATAGATAATGTCATGGAAACGTACATCTGCTTCAGCGATCTCTGTAATATCTTTACTCTTTAAGATCTTCTTAAAATCTTCCGCAGCTTTCTTCATCTCTTCGATCTCTTCTTTCGTGATCTTATCACATGCAAGCTGCACAGCCAGTTCTTCCAGTGCTTTTCTTACTTCCAGAACGTCCCGCATATTCTTTTCTGTGATCTCTGCTACCTCAGCTCCTTTTCTTGGAATCATCAGTACCAGGCCTTCCAGTTCCAGTTTGCGGATTGCTTCACGGATCGGGGTACGGCTTACTCCGAGTTTATTTGCAAGCTGGATCTCCATCAGTCTTTCTCCCGGTTTTAACTCTCCTCGCAAGATCGCCTGTCTCAAAGTATTGAACACGACATCTCTAAGCGGCAGATATTCATTCATATTTACTTTAAAATTCGATTCCATGCTTATTTCCTCCTTGCATTATGTATGCCTGTCACATACACCTGCTTTGCCAATTGCTTTTCTCTTATCTTTGCTGCTGCTTTTCTTGCTTTCTCTTTGCTGTCATAAATTCCAAAAACGGTCGGCCCACTGCCACTCATCATAGCATTCAGAGCTCCCTGTTCTTTCATTACATTCTTGATCTGTTCAATAACCGGATATTCTTCGATCGTTACCTTTTCCAGTACATTTCCCATGCTCGAAGCAACTTTTTCGATATCATGAGCCTTCAGTCCGTCTATAATACCATCAATATCCGGATGATCCTCTATCTCATGCGAATCCAGTTTTTCATAGACCAGCTTCGTCGATACACTAATCGGCGGTTTTGCGATCAGCACATGACATTTCGGGCAGGCCGGAAGTGGTGTCAGTATCTCTCCGATTCCTTCCGCAAGAACAGTTCCCCGCATAACGCAGTACGGAACATCCGCTCCCAATGTCACTCCTCTTTCCATCAGTTCTTTCTGTGAAAGACCAAGTGAAAACATACGGTTAATCCCGAACAGAACTGCCGCTGCATTCGAGCTTCCTCCTGCCATTCCTGCTGCCACCGGTATGTGTTTATCAAGGGTGATCTTTACACCCTCTTTTACGTCGAACTCTTTCATCAGAAGGTCTGCTGCCTGATATGCCAGGTTATTCTCATTCACCGGCAGATAAAAAAGATTCGTCGACAACTCTATTCCCGGCTTTTTCGTCTTTTCTATCCGGATCTGGTCGTACAGGTACACTGTCTGCATCACCATACGTACATCGTGATATCCGTTCTCTCTCCGCCCCAGAACATCCAGACCCAGATTGATCTTTCCAAGTGCCTTCAATTCCATTTTATCCATTCTATTTGTCTCCTTACATTTTGTATACAATGTGCTTATAGTATACTCAAATTTTTCTTAAAAATCAATATTTTATCGTCTTTATTTACATCTTCTTTTTCCATATGATTCACTTCTTTTATATTTTCCACAGTCGTATTATATTTTTTCGCCAGATTCCACAATGTATCCCCGTTTTTCACAAAATATCCCACAATGCCGGGTCTGTTTTCCAGCTCCTCGGTACTCATCGGGGTGAACTTTGCAGATTCAATATTTTGCACCATAACAGGCTCTTTCTGGAAGCAGTTGAATGCCAGCACAGCCTTTACTTCCACCTCTCCGTTTCCCATAAGTCCTACGGAAAGCTGCTCAACTGTCCAGTCCAGTTCTTCGGCTTCAGGTTCTCCGCCCCCATTCTCTAAAAGATATGTAAACGGCACCATTCCCTGCCATACACCAAACGGCATCTGATCATCTTCCCTGACATACAAAAACATCAGATGAAGAACACCTTCGATATGGATTCCATCTTCTTCTGCTTTCGTAGATTCCGGCTGTATCTTTCCTTTACAGTAACAGATCTGAAGAATATTGTCTTTTAGTTCCGGAAGTGTCAGTTCTTCGGCGATCCTGCATTTTGAATGGTTCTGAAGCTTTAAGCGGAAGCACTTCTTTTCTTTTATATCCGGAACGCAGACATGATCCAGCATATACATATCTTCAAGAATCTGGATTTTTTCTTCTTCATATACAACAAGACGTACTTCCAGTGTCGCCTCTATACCAAGAATACGCATTTCCCCGTTTTCATCCATGCGGGCTTCAACATTCACATCTGTAAGATTCAGACTGGCCTGATGATACATTCCCGGCACAGTCCCCATACATTCTATCCTTCCCTCATATGGAACCGTCCTGTTTATCCAGTCTGTCTTTTCTTCCACACTTTCATAGAGGCAGAATATATTCAGTTCTCCTTGTATCAGGAGTTCATCCGTTCCAATCTGTGTATCTGCTTTTCCGCCTGTCACATCCGTCCAAAGAATCGTACCGATATTCTCTTTTGTCCCGTTAAGAGACACCTCTTCTTTAATCCGGTACGTATCCTTTCCTGTTGCAAATACCTTCAGAAGTTCTTCTTCTTTTGTCTTTTTAAATACAGGATTTTCTCCTTCTATATCTGTTGTGAGCTCTTCTCCCACACATTTTTCCATTCCGATCGTAATCTCTGCAAGTGTCTTGATATTCAGTTTTCTTGAATGGATTACCGTTACCGTAAGATCAACATCTGCTGTCTTTAGTACCAGATTTCCATCCGGCTCCTGCTCAAGATAGATCATTTCTTCAAATGGAATCCTTCCTTCCAGGCTTGCAGGCTCCGGTATCGTTTCATCTGCAGTATACAAAACTCTGAATTCCAGTTTGCCTGTCACTTTCAGATAATTTTCTACCTGTTTCATCTCTTCCACCTGTAATGTCCCGTCACTTATTATAATCCTGCCTACATCCTTCTTTGCATCCGGAACATTATAATCATCATCAATATAGAACTGGTCATTTACCGTCTTTCCGTTCTGAAAAGTACGGATCTCCTTTTTTAAATACTCCATTGACACTTCCTGCCTCCTCTTATTCATATATGATCTGTTTATCCGTATATGGTATCTTTATGACAATATATGGATATGTCTTTTTCTTATGCGTCTTTTCTTTCTTCTGTGGCCCGAGAAGTGTTGTACGTACGACCACTGTATGTTCCGTCTCATAACACTCATTCACTTCGATGCTGTATCCTGTCGTTTCCTGCCGTCCGTATCCTCTTACTATATAAAGGTATCTGCCTTCATTCCCCGTATCTGCATAACTGATCCACATCTCCGACTTTTCGGCTTCTGCAATCTCTTCTTTTAATTTTTCGGGGATTTCTTCTTTCTTTACGATCTCATATTCTATCTCTCCTGTTTTCTGTTCTTTTAACGTGCCAAAACTACAGCCGGTAAACAGCAACATCACTGCGACGGCTGCCGCGGTCCATCTTCTTTTTTTCATGCTGCCCTTCTTTCTGACACTTCTATTTTCTCTTTACTATCTTACACACTATGGGTGTAAAAAATGCCGGATTTATGCTATCATAGAAAATACACAGAGAACCTGGCAGCCATTACAGAATCTTTGACAACTGGCAGTTTCTCTTGCATACTTTGGTAGCAAAATGAAAATAAAGGAGATTAATTATGATAAGACTTATTTTTGTCGCCTTATTCGTAGTTCTATTTCTGATCATCGGTATTCCGGTTCTTGGAATTGAATGGCTGATCGGCAAAGTCAGCAAAAAAACTATGGATTATTCCAGTCTGCGGCTGGTTCAGTGGGCATTTAATATGATCATTAAGCTTGCCGGTATCGAACTTACCGTGATCGGAGAGGAGAATATATCGGAAGGACCGGTTCTTTATATCGGAAATCACAGAAGCTACTTTGACATCGTTATCACTTACGCCAGATGTAAGAATCTGACCGGTTATATTGCCAAAAAGGAGATGCTTTCTATCCCGCTTCTTCGCACATGGATGAAACGCCTCTATTGCCTCTTCCTTGACAGGGAGAATCCAAAAGAAGGACTGAAGACCATCCTGCAGGCAATCGATTATGTAAAACACGGTATTTCCATCTGCATCTTCCCGGAAGGCACCCGGAATAAAGGGGAAGAATTATCCTTACTTCCGTTCCATAACGGTTCCTTTAAGATCGCAGAAAAGACCGGCTGTCCGATCATACCGATGAGTCTTAATAACACCTGTGATATTTTCGAAGGACATTTCCCGTTCATCAAAAAGACTCATGTCATCTTAGAATATGGCAAACCGATCTATCCGAAAGAACTGGATAAAGACGAGAAAAAGCGTATCGGAGAATATTGCAGTAATATCATCAGTGAAACCATTCATAAGAATCAGGCACTTGTATAGTGCCTGGTTTTTTTCTTTTACATTTATTCCCTTAAGTGCTATAATAAAACGGTATAACTAAAAAAAGAAATGTACTGCAAACAGCAGTAAAAAGGAGTTTGAAAATGAGCAAACGAAATCTTACCTTGCTGACAGATCTGTACGAACTTACTATGATGCAAGGATATTATGAAAAAGGGCAGAACGAAAATGTCATCTTCGATGTATTTTTCCGCCAGAACCCTTGTAACAACGGATATTCTGTATGTGCAGGTCTTGATCAGGTAATCGATTATATAAAGAATTTGCATTTTACTTATGATGATGTAGACTATTTAAGAGGTCTTGGAATCTTCAAAGAAGATTTCCTTCATTATCTGAGCGGCTTCCACTTCAGCGGTGACATCTATGCCATCCCGGAGGGAACAGTCGTATTTCCGAAGGAACCTCTTCTGAAAGTGGTTGCTCCGATCATGGAAGCACAGCTTGTTGAGACGGCGATCCTGAATATCATCAATCATCAGTCTCTGATCGCAACCAAGACTTCCCGTATCGTATTCGCAGCCAATGGCGACGGTATCATGGAATTCGGCCTTCGCCGTGCCCAGGGACCGGATGCAGGATTATACGGTGCAAGAGCAGCAATGATCGGCGGATGTGTCGGTACTTCCAATGTACTTGCCGGACAGATGTTCGACGTTCCTGTTATGGGAACCCACGCGCACAGCTGGATCATGAGTTTCCCGGATGAGTACACCGCATTCAAAACTTATGCAGAGATGTATCCGGATAATTGTACACTCTTAGTTGACACTTACGATACTTTAAAATCCGGTGTTCCGAATGCCATCCGCATATTCCAGGAATTTAAAGACGCCGGAAAACCTCTGATCAAATACGGAATCCGCCTGGACAGCGGTGACCTTGCATATTTATCAAAAGAAGCCAGAAAGATGTTAGACGAAGCCGGATTCCCGGAAGCTACCATCTGTGCTTCTAACGATCTGGACGAGTTCCTTCTCCACGATCTTAAGATGCAGGGGGCAGCCATTGATTCCTGGGGTGTCGGTACCAATCTGATCACTTCCAAGGACTGTCCTTCATTCGGAGGTGTGTACAAGCTTGCAGCCATCCAGAATAAAGAAGGCGAATTTGTTCCTAAGATAAAAATATCTGAAAATACTGAGAAGATCACCAACCCTGGCAATAAGACAATCTACCGTATCTACGAAAAAGCAAACGGAAAGATCAAAGCTGATCTCATCTGCTTTGCTGATGAAGTCATTGATCCAAAACAGGATCTGCTTCTTTTCGATCCTATGGATACCTGGAAGAAGACCAAGCTTGCCGGTGGTACTTACACCGTACGTGAAATTCTCTTACCAATCTTCAAGAACGGCGAGTGCCTCTACAAATCTCCTACATTAAAGGAGATCGCAGCATACTGCCGTGAGGAGAAAGATACGTTATGGGACGAGACCAAGCGTCTCTTCTACCCGCACAGAGTTTACGTGGATCTTTCCCAGAAACTCTACGATGTAAAACAATCATTACTTGATCAGATGACTATGACAGATTAAAGGAGGACTTATCGATCATGAAAATTATAGTATTAGCAGGCGGACTCAGTCCGGAAAGAGATGTATCCTTACTTTCAGGAGCCGGAATCTGTAAAACTCTCCGTGAAATGGGACATCAGGCATTCCTTCTGGATGTGTTCTTCGGCCTTCCATGCGATTCTGATAAATTAGAAGAAGTATTCGACCGCCCGGACGGCGGACTTGAGATTTCCAAAGGAATCTCTACTTCTGTACCGGATCTTGATGCACTGCGCAAGTCACGTCCGGACCAGTCACCTTCCGAGATCGGACCAAATGTCATTGAACTCTGCCAGATGGCTGATATCACATTCATGGCACTTCACGGTTCCATCGGTGAAAACGGAAAACTCCAGGCAACATTCGACAACCTGGGAATCAAATATACAGGACCAAACTCTCTTGGATGTACACTGTCCATGAACAAACTGGTTACAAAACAGATCTTCAAGACCAGTGGTGTTCCGACTCCAAGAGGAACTTCCCTGACATCTAAGACAAAAGATACCCCTCTGGGCGAGCTTGGTTACTATCTTCCACTGGTTGTAAAACCATGCTCTAACGGATCTAGTATCGGTGTATACATCTGCCACACAGAAGAAGAATATTACGATGCGATCCACAAATCCTTCGATGTTGACAACACAGACGAAGTTGTCATCGAACCATTTATCAAGGGCCGTGAATTCGCCTGCGGTATCCTTGCCGGAAAAGCTCTTCCGCTTGTTGAGATCGTTCCAAAGGACGGACTCTTCGACTATGCGAACAAATATCAGGCAGGCGGCGCTTCCGAGATCTGTCCTCCTGTATCTCTCGATGAAGAGACGCAAGAATTGATCCAGCGTGCCGGAGAACGTGCATTTGAAGCACTTCGCATGGATGTATATTCCCGTGCCGACTTTATCGTATCCGATGCAGACGGTGAATTCTACTGTCTGGAAATGAACGCCCTTCCTGGAATGACAGCAGCAAGCCTTCTTCCGAAAGCTGCCAAGGCTGCCGGATATGAATACAGTGAACTTTGCGAGGCTATCATTCAGGAATCTATAAAAGCCCGCTATTAAGGAGGATGAAGATCCATGAAAAATCTTTCAATTGAAAATATAACCAAGGCCTGCAGAGGTACCTTCCATGGTGATGAAAGTATCCTCAGCCAGGAAGTATCCGGCGTCGTGATCGACAGCCGGAAGGTGCAGCCTGGTTACTTATTTGTTGCCATTGACGGAGAACGTGTTAATGCACACAAATTCATCCCGGATACTATAAAAGCCGGTGCCATGTGTGTCGTATCACACGAAGATCTCGGTGAGACGGATTTCCCTTATATCCTGGTAGAATCCACAGGCCAGGCACTGCTCGACATTGCCAAGCTTTACCGTGATTCTTTCGACATGAAGGTTGTCGGAATTACCGGAAGTGTTGGAAAGACCAGCACCAAAGAGATGATCGCATCCGTTCTGGCTCAGAAATATCACGTACACAAAACACTTGGCAACTTCAATAACGAATGGGGACTTCCGATCACCATCTTCGATATGCCGGAGGACACAGAAGTTGCGGTCCTTGAGATGGGTGTCAATCATTTCGGTGAGATGCGCCGTCTCTCTTCTGTAGCCAGTCCTGACATCTGTGTGATCACCAATATCGGTATCGCACATCTGGAATTCTTCAAGACAAGAGAGGGAATCCTTCAGGAAAAATCGCAGATGATCCAGGATATGAAGAACGGTGGTTCCATTATCCTGAATGGTGACGATGACCTGCTGTCCAAAATGAGTCCTGTCAAAGGTGTGACTCCTGTCTTCTTCGGAATGGGAGACAACTGTGCATTTCGTGCTGACAATATCGAGCCACAGGGACTTCGCGGAACTTCCTGCACCATCACATTAAAGGATGGCTCTTCTTTCGACTGTCTGGTTCCTGTACCGGGTATCCACATGGTAAGCAATGCTGTTGCAGGTGCTGCTGTCGGATACACACTGGGACTGACTGCTGATGAGATCAAGGCCGGCATCGAATCCCTGCCTTCCATCCCTGGACGTAACCACATCATCGAGACCGATCATATGATCATCTTAGATGACTGTTACAATGCCAACCCAATCTCCATGAAGGCTTCCATTGATGTCCTTAACATGGCAATCGGACGTAAGGTTGCAGTTCTTGGTAATATGGGAGAACTCGGTGACACTGCAGAGGCACTTCATGCAGAAGTCGGTACATACGCAGCCGAAAAGAATGTAGACCTTGTCTGTGGAATCGGTGATCTGACACGCTCTCTGGTAGAAGAAGCGTCCAAAGGTGCGAATACAGAGGCACTCTGGTTTGCAGATAATGAAAGTTTTATCCAGGCTATACCTGACATCATCAAAGATGGAGACAATGTTCTGGTAAAAGCTTCTCACGGAATGAATTTCCCACAGATTGTTCACGCTCTGGAAGAATTATAGATTTAAGGAGAACATATTTATGGATTATCAGATTCTCGTCCTTGATCTGGACGGAACTCTTACCAACTCCAAAAAAGAAATTACACAGCCGACCCTGGAAGCTCTGATCGAGATCCAGGAGGCCGGAAAAAAAGTTGTACTCGCCAGCGGCCGCCCGACACAGGGCGTTATGCCGCTGGCCGAACAGCTTCATCTGGAAGATTACGGAAGTTATATCCTTTCTTTTAACGGTGGCCGCATTACAGACTGCCAGACAAAGCAGGCAATCTACAACAAGATTCTTCCTGCTGATTGTATTCAGGGAATCTACAAAACGGTCCGAAAATACGCCAGCCAGGGGATTGATGTCCTGACTTATACCCCGGAATATATCTTATCCGGTATTAAATCCAACCAATATACAGAACTCGAATCCCGCATCAATCAGATGCCTGTCATTGACGCAAGTGAGAACTTTCTGGACTGCGTTCCGGATGATCCGAATAAATTTCTTGTAACCGGAGATCCGGCTGTATTAGATCAGATACGCAAAGAACTAAGTAAACAGTTTCATTCTTATCTTTCGGTCTACTGTTCCGACCCTTTCTTCGTAGAAGTCATGCCAGCCGGAATCGACAAGGCGCATTCCCTGCTTAAGTTATTAACGAGTATCGGACTGACCACTGAACAGATGATCTGTTGCGGTGACGGATATAATGATCTGACGATGATCGAAACTGCCGGTCTTGGCGTGGCTATGGCAAATGCTCAGCCTGCGGTACGGGAGACGGCAGATTATATTACGAAATCGAATGATGAGGATGGGGTACTGCATGTGATTAATGAATTTATGCGGTAGATTGTGAGTTCATGCCTTAATGATGAAAGCACAGATCATGGAGTTTTGTGAAGGCGGAAGTTTATATTTTATATTATTAGTTTATGGCCAGTGCACAGGTCCGGCATTATGCCAATTACGACATGAGAAGCCACGATAATAAATCCAATATCTATACCCCCTCACAATCAAATTCCGGGATGAAGCTTTCTTTTGCGGCTTCTCCTTCCTGAATGAAGCCGTCTTCCATTCCAAGTTCCAGTGCGTAATCTATAACTTTTTCGTATTCTCTTTTTGTAACTTTACGGCTGAGTAATGGATCTCCTGACACTTGCGGCATTGGGGTGTATTGATTCATGATGCTGATCAGGATCTGGTCTTGATAGGTTTCGAGCAGATATTTTATGACTGCTTTAGAGTTTTTCACATGTCCCGGAAGTACCAGATGTCTTACAATCACGCCTTTTTGTATCATACCGGTGTCTTTATCAATCTGAATGTTTCCCGTCTGATGCAGCATTTCTTTCAAGGCTGCTTTCGCATATTTCGGATAATCGGGTGCCCCGGAATATGCTGCCGCAAGTTCTGATTCCATGTATTTAAAATCCGGAAGATAGACGTCTACGTATCCATCCAGCATCCGTATCGTCTCCGGCTTTTCATAGCCGCTCGTATTGTAGACAATAGGAAGAGACAGACCTTCTTTTCTTGCCAGATCTAACGCTTCTATGATCTGCAAAACATAATGCGTCGGCGTTACGAGATTGATATTGGCCGCCCCTTTTTCCTGCAGTTCCAGGAATATTTCTGACAGTCTTTCTACCGTAATTGTCTTTCCTGCTTTTGCTTCGGCTATATTATGGTTCTGACAAAAAACGCAGCCCATAGGGCAGCCGGAAAAAAATACGGCTCCTGAGCCAGCATCTCCGGATATGCAAGGTTCTTCCCACATATGCAGCGCAGCCCTTGCCACAACGATTTCCGCGGTCTCATGACATCTTCCCCACCGGCCGTTTATACGGTCTGCGTGACAATTTCTTGGGCACAGTACGCAATCTGTTAACATGCTTTTCCTTTTTTCTATTTCTATATGGTTATCTGTATCATTCTTTTTACTCATATGCTTTCCCTGTATCTTTTTTATTTTCCAGATATCCTCTTACAGATATCTATTACTTCTTATACGCTTCTACTGTATTCTTTATGCAGTACTTCTAACGCATGAATATTGTACCACGAATTTCCGCAACAATTTCACCTTTTTCTCCTTCTTTCCCTTGTAAATATTGAATTTAATCTGAGAAAATGATACAATTTTTATCACTTGGAGTATAGATTAGTATTCCAGATATATTAAGGAAGGACTTGAACATTATGAGGGATTATATTATCAGCTGCTGTTCAACAGCAGATCTTACTGAAGAACATTTTAAAGCACGCGACATATCTTACATCTGTTTTCACTTTGAGCTGAATGGCAAAGAATACGCAGACGATCTTGGAAAATCTATCCCATTCGATCAATTCTATGCAGCTATGGCGGCCGGAGCCGATACGAAGACTTCACAGGTCAATGCCGAAGAATTTGAAGAATATTTCGAACCTTTCCTTAAAGCAGGAAAAGATATCCTGCATATCACACTTTCATCCGGAATTTCAGGAGTAATTAATTCTGCAATGATTGCAAAAGAGAATCTTGAAGAACGTTATCCTGACCGCAAGATCCTGATCGTAGATTCTCTCGGCGCATCTTCCGGATATGGACTTTTGATGGATAAACTTGCCGATCTTCGCGACGAGGGGAAATCTCTGGACGAGGTTTTCCGCTATGCTGAAAAGCACCGTCTCAACGTACATCACTGGTTCTTTTCTACCGATCTTACATTTTATGTAAAGGGCGGACGCATTTCCAAAACAGCAGGTGCTATCGGAGGTGTCTTAAATATCTGCCCTCTTCTTAACATGGATAATCAGGGCCGTCTGATTCCAAGATATAAGATTCGTACAAAGCGTAAAGTCATTCGCACTATTGTAGATAAGATGGCCGAATATGCCGATCACCAGACCGACTATAATGGGAAATGTTACATTTCTCACTCCGAATGCTACGAAGATGCCAGAGCGGTTGCCGATCTTGTTGAATCCCGCTTCCCATATCTGAATGGAAAAGTCGAGATCAATAACGTAGGTACGACGATTGGAAGTCATACAGGACCGGGCACAGTTGCTTTGTTCTTCTGGGGTGATACACGAACCGAATAATCATATTTATAATGAAGAATATTTATTCCATAACTGATAGATAGTAAAGAGTACAAAGGAGGTTTTCACATATGAAAACAGCTGTTATGACAGATACCAACAGCGGAATTATGAAAGCAGAAGCCGACTCCATGGGAATTTTCCTGATTCCTATGCCAGTCATTATCGATGATGAGACACATTATGAGGGAATTGATCTTACAGAAGATTCTTTCTACGGAAGCCTGATCGGCGGACAGAATGTATCTACATCCCAGCCATCTCCAGGCGATCTGATGGATCTCTGGGATGATATATTAGAACAGGGTTATGATGAGATCATTCATATCCCAATGTCCAGCGGACTGAGTGCTTCTTGTTCAACCGCTATCAGCCTTTCCGATGATTATGATGGCAAAGTACAGGTTGCAGACAACCACAGAATCTCCGTTACGCAGAGAGAATCTGTCATGCATGCCAAGAAGCTTGCAGAAGCCGGAAAATCAGCAAAAGAGATCAAAGAAGTATTAGAGGCCGAAGCCTATAACTCCAGTATCTATATTGCTGTCGACACTCTTGAGTTCCTGAAAAAAGGCGGACGCGTCACCGCAGCCGGTGCTGCACTCGGAAGTGTTCTTAACATCAAGCCGATTCTCACTATCCAGGGTGGTAAGCTGGACGCATTTGCCAAGACACGCGGCATGAAGAAATGTAAGCAGAAAATGGTTGAAGCATTAAAGAATGACCGTGAGACACGATTTAAAGACGCTGACGACAAACATCTTCTCGTTGGTGCTGCCGGCTCTAACCTCACGGAAGAAGAGGCCGCAGAATGGAAACAAATGCTTGTAGAAGCATTTCCGAATTCTTATGTATACTATGATCCACTTTCATTCAGTGTAGGATGCCATATCGGACCAAAGGGATATGGAATGGGGATTAGTGTTTGTTCGAAAGATTATGATAAATAATTTGCTGTTTAATTCATCATCTTGGCTTACCCCGGTCCACAAGATAAACTTGGTATCCTGTTTCGGACTATGATTCTACGATGAAGAAGTTGTAAGGGCGTCAGCCGCTTCATGTATTAAACAAAAAAATCCCCCAGGAAACATCTCCTGGGGGCCTTTTTTTCAAGATTTATTTATCATTCTCAATATATTTCTTATTGATATCTTTCCACATCTCTTTATCAACTCCGGACCATGAGATTTTATCCGGATTGTAATATGGATCTTTCTTCGCTTTCATCTGTTCTTCGTAATCTTTATAAAGTGCGATTACCTTTGGTGATAACAGAAGCACGATCAACATATTTACCCATGTACAACTTCCAAGTGCCAGATCTGATAAGTTCCATGCGATATCTGATTCCAGGTTACCCCAGATGAAGATCAGAACAGGCATTGCAATTCTCATGATCCATGTAACAACTTTACGTACTTTTGCTTTTGATTCACCCTGGAACAGATACATAGCTGCTGTCTCTGCTTCATAGTAGTAACTGATCAGACATGTGAATGAGAACAGTGCTAACATAATCGCAATAAATGTAGGAGCGATCTTGCCCATAACTGTCTTACATGCTAACTGTACGAAGATAACTCCGTTCGTTCCTGCTGCTGCGAGTGCAGGAAGTTCTGTAGAGCCACTTCCGACATATCCGCCTGCTGTATTAAAGCAGTCTGTTAACAGAATCATAAGTCCTGATGCAGTACAGATGATAACTGTATCAAGCCATACACCTGCTGCATTGGCCATACCCTGTTTTACCGGATGGCTTGTCTCTGCCGCTGCTGCTGTAGGAGATGCTTCACCCATACCAGATGCACTTGAGAATGTACCTCTCTTAACACCCTGCTGGATGATCACACCGATTGTTCCACCAAATACTGCATTCTTGGCAAATGCTGCTGTTACAACTGTTTTGATCAGTGCCGGTACTGCTGTAATGTTCATAACAATAATTACAACTGCTGCGATCAGATATACCGTTACCATGAATGGTACGATCATAGATGCGATCGCACTGATACGTTTTACACCACCGATAACTACTACTGCAAGAATCAATGCAATGATCAATGCACTTACCCACATCGGAATCTTGATCGCATTATGGAATCCGTCACAGATTGTATATGTAGCTGCTGCCGGCATGAATACGGAAGTTCCGATCATAAGGATCAGGGCCATAAATGCACCATATTTCTTCCATCCAAGACCTCTCTCTGCACAATAAGCTCCACCACCACGATACTGGCCGTCAATACGTGTCTTATACAGAACTGCCAGTGTACACTCTGCGAAGCATACTGCTGAGTTCGTCATACCTGCAAGGATCATCCAGAACAATGCTCCCGGACCTCCCATGTAAATTGCTACCGCAACTCCGGCTACGTTACCTGTACCGACACGCATTGCCATAGTCGTACAGAACGAACCGAATGCCGAAATTCCCGAGTCAGAATCCTGTTTGTCAATAATTCTGCTCCACATATCCTTAAAATGTACAAACTGGAAACCATGCAGTCTGATTGTAAAATATAAACCGCTTCCTACAATCAGTACCAACATTCCTACACCCCAGATGTAACCATTCAGGAAGTTTACAATGTTGTTTAAACCGTTTAACATATTATACCCTCCGTATTCCTTTATTATTCGTTAATTTTATCACAATTATTTATAAAAATCAATAAATAGATGCAATTATAGACGAATATTTTTTTGTATTTTTTTGTTTTTCCTCCCAATTTTATACATTTTATTCTATTTTTATGCATTTATGCATCATTTATATTTGTTAATCAAAAGACAGTTTCTTTCATCATAGTACTGCGTTAAACAATCTTTCTCTTATTTCTTATTTGGAAGTGACAATATGATCACACCGGCAATGATTCCGACAAATCCTGCCAGATCCATTCCGGAAAATGCCACATGCATAAAAATCACGGACATTGCTGTCGCTGTTAACGGCTCTACCGATGCGAGCAGACTTGCCTTGGAACCACCGATCAGCCGTACGCCTTCCATATAACAGCTAAAAGACATCACTGTACCGAAAATAATCACAACTACAATACAGCCAATACATTGCCAGTCCCAGGTAATATCTTCCACCAGCGTCCATGGCCGCACAAATGGTGTCAGACCGATTCCACTGATCAGCATACCCCAGCCAACCATCGGAAATGTTCCATAGATATCCATCAGATTCCCCGGAACCAGATTATAGAATATCGTTGCGACTGCCGATGAAAGACCGAATATCAATGTCGTTTTCGATACACTTAGCTGAGTCAGATTACCATGTGTTGCCAGCAATACCGTTCCGCCAAATGCAAGGATCAGGGCAAGGATTTCATTTTTTCCCGGAAGTTTCCAGTTCTTAAGTGCAAGAAGTACCATAATCATTACTGGCGCCGTATACTGCAGAACAGTTGCAATTCCCGCATTGGAATCTTCCACCGCCAGATAATACGTCATCTGACATCCGGCGATACCAATCACTCCATATACCAGCATCCTGAGCACATGCTGCTTATTTTTCCAGATACGGAATATTCCGTCCTTCTGCACCATATACGCTCTGGTCAATAATATGATCCCTGCAATGATCAGACGTACATTCACGATCCACGTTGCAGTCACTCCTTTGTACTCAAATGTGTATTTTCCGAATACTCCGGCAATCCCCCACAAGAACCCTCCTGCAATGGTAAGTGCAGTTCCCCTCACTGTCTCTTTTCGTTCCAACCGCTCTGTCAGATTCTCCTGTGCCGTATTGTTTTTTGTTGTCTGTGGTTTCCCCTTTGTCATTTTCCCCTGCATTCCTCTCTTTTGTCTGCTTTGTCTGTTCTATTGCATACTATGATATAAAAATCGTACGTCCCATCGAAGCAGTCATTCTGTGTGAAATAGATATCACCGTCCTGTCCTTCGAAACTTTCTTTAACGCCATTAATACATTCTGTTCTGTCTCGGCATCCAGATTAGCCGTAATTTCATCAAGCAGTAAGATCGCCGGCCCTGCAACCGCCGCTCTTGCAACCGATAAAAGCTGCCATGGAGATGATCCGATAAACCGGCGGCATTACCGAATTCCAGATATTGGCTTTTACTGCTGACCGCTCATACTCCGTAAGATTCTTTTCATATGCCGCCTGTCTCTCTATATCTCTGTCGTGAACTTTCTCATTCCTTCTGCGCAGTCATCCACGTCCAGAATTGCCTTGGTCATGATATCCCCTTCGCCTTCTTCTCTGAGACTTGCACGACTCTTTAATACGAGACTTCTATATAATATCTGTTTCATCCTGCGGTTCACATTATTGGCAAACCGTCTGACATAAAACCGCTTGATATATCTGGATATCTGTACCACCGCTATCACCGCCACATAATCAGTTACCAGATACAGCATAACGCCAGACTGCTTTGTTCCTTCTGAAAAGAAGAAAGAATTCTGTCCGATTCAAATGTCTTTTCCTTATTCTCCGGCATTTTTCTTTTTCTCCTCTTTAAGGATCTGTACAACCTCTGAAAATCCTGCACGTCTTTCATTCTTTAATCTCCAGTACAACGCGCTCAAAAATAGTTGTACCATCAACTACTTGGATGTTAGTACAACTATTTTTTTCTGTCAATATAGAATTTTATTATACACAAACCGAGAAGGGCAGGTCACCCTGCCCCTCAAAAGGATAGTATATCAATATTTAGTTAAGCGTCTCTGTTATTGATTTTCTAATCTGTATTCTATGCAGTTGCCGGAAGAATACGTGACAGGAAGGTCTGTGTTCTTCTCTCTTTCGGAGCTGTAAAGATGCGTTCTGGCTTTCCTTCTTCTACTACATATCCATCAGCCATGAAGATAACTCTGTCTGCCACATCACGGGCAAATCCCATCTCATGTGTCACAACGATCATCGTCATTCCTTCTTTTGCCAGGGATTTCATAACATCCAGTACATCACCTACCAGTTCCGGATCCAGTGCGGATGTCGGTTCATCAAAAAGAAGTGCTTTCGGTTCCATTGCAAGTGCTCTTGCTATGGCAACTCGCTGCTGCTGTCCTCCGGAAAGTGTACTTGGATAGACATCTGCTTTATCTTTTAATCCGACTTTATCCAAAAGTTCCAGCGCTTTTTCATGCGCTTCTTCTTTGTTCATATGTTTGGTAAGAACCGGTGCCATCATAACATTCTCCGCAACCGTCTTTAATGGGAACAGATTGAATCTCTGAAATACCATACCAACCTCTTCACGGAATTTACGAATGTCACATTTCTTATCTAACAGGTTCTTTCCTTCGTATTCTACAATTCCTCCGGATGGACTCTCCAACTGGTTGATGCATCGAAGGAAGGTACTTTTTCCGGAACCGGATGGTCCGATGATACATACAACTTCTCCTTCCTCGATATCAAGGTTGATATCTTTTAATACTTCCAGGTTTCCGAATTTCTTTGATAAATGGCTAATTTTAATCATATCAATCACCTCATTTTTCTTTCAATCTGTTTCTGAACAATTATCAATATAGAAAGTATTATCAAGTAGAACACTGCCAGTGCGGTATATGTAGGAATTGCTTTAAAGCTTAAAGCTGCATATGCCTGTGCCTGATGTGTGATCTCATTTACCGCAATGGCTGATAATAATGCCGTATCCTTTACGGATGTAATAAACTGGTTAAAGAGGGCCGGTAAGGCGGATTTGAATGCCGGAGGAATGATCAGGTGGATCATCGTCTGTGAACTGGTAAGTCCAAGAGATGCTCCGGCTTCTTTCTGTCCCGGATCAATTCCCATCAGTGCTCCTTTGACGATCTCAGAAATAAATGCTCCGGAGTTCAATGCAATAACCCCAATTCCGACGATCGTACTGCTGATATCTACGCCGACCAATTTTGGAATTACGAAATATCCGTAAAGTGCCTGCACCATAAGTGGTGTTGCTCTGATAATCCAAATGTAAACCTCAGCGATTGCTTTTCCTACTTTATACTTAGACTGTAATAAATATCCACAGAGACTTCCGATCAGGAATCCGATACCGATACCTACTACAGCGATCAATACTGTTAGTTTTAATCCTTCAAACATCATCGGGAGTAAAACATCCAAAAATTTCATATCCATATACTATCTCTTCCTATCTGTTTTTTTTCGTTCATTTCAAATATGATCCATAAGATCTATTCGCACCATTTTGCATACAATTCATCTGTTGTACCATTTTTGATCAGTACTTTTACAGCCGCATTGATCTCATCGTAATATTTGCATTCTTTGGAAATTGCTACACAATATGGTGCCTGGCCCTGATTGAATTCATCTCCTACGACTTCAAGATTGCTGTCCGGTGTTGTCTTAATATAGAAGTTTGCTCCAGGTCCGTCCTGAATAACTGCATCTACTTTCTTCTGTTCCAGAGATTCGTATGCTGTTGTGATCGTATCATGTACTTCCAGATCTGCATCGGAAAGGTTCTTAGATGCATACGTATGAGAAGCTGTTCCTTTTTCTACGGCTACTTTCTTGCCTTTCAGGTCATCAACACTCTTGATTCCTTCGTCATTTGATTTATTTACCATAACAACCTGGCCGGAATCACAATAGATATCTGAGAACTTCATAACTTCTTTTCTTTCATCTGTTGCACAAAGTGCTGCAGCTCCCATATCCAGTTTGTTTTCTGCAAGTGAGGTTGTGAGAGCCGAATAATCCATTGCCTGAATGCCTCCGTCAATCTCAAATCCTAACAGATCCTGCAAATCATTTATCAGATCCAGATCATATCCTATCAATGTCTTTCCATCTTCATCATAATAAGAAAATGGTCCGAAAAGTCCGGTTGTTCCGACTTTCAGTTTTACACCTTTCATGCTGTCTTTGATATCATCTTCTGTCAGAGTTTTCTTGGTCTCGGATTTGGATGAAGAATCATCACTTGATTTACTTCCACATCCTACGCCAAGCATTGCCACCATTGCTGCACACATCATAACTGCTACTAATTTCTTTTTCATAATTGTGGTCCTCCTTACTGTTCCATTTTTGAAATCTGCTATAAGACAGTTTTCTTTGGATCCTCTAATAACTGAAAATGTAAGGGCACATTACAAATGATTTTTGTAATGCGCCCTTGCATTTCCGTCCGACAGACCTTCTAACCTACCCGGGATGAATTAGAAAATAGTTTCTTATATTTCAGATAAATGAAATACAAAAAAGCTTTAGCATACGAAAAGGCGCCGCAGGTATGTGAACCGCGACACCTTTGTCTGTCTTGTTCTTTATGAACTTGTGATTATTCTAACTGTTTTACTGATTTCCGTCAATCTGCAATTTTGCTTAAAATTGTCTGTTAATTTTGTTGATTTACCGTTTTTATCACGAATTAGTTTCTTCTTTTTTACACTATTTCTAAAATGTAATCTTTGTTTTAGTATTATTTTGTGTTATTTCACTATTAAAGTTTGTAATACTTCTTTTTATTTTATTACCATGATATACAGGTCAACCGATAAATATTCTTTTTATTTTATTCTTTTTCTTCTTTCCGGATATATTCTTCCAATGTCGGAAATGATATGGCTTCTCCGGTACACATGACCATAAGGTCATCCCTGAGTGCTCTTGCTTCTACTGTATCTACCTTTCCAAGCTCTTTCAGCAGACCAAGCGTCTTTTCCTGAACTTCTTCTGATACATCTTCCCATTTTTCACGGAATCTGCGCTGTCTGTAGTACACTTCCTTCTCAGCCGTATACTTTTTCATGATCTGCAACATATACTCCGAACATCCTTCCAGATCAATGTGCTTAATGATATTCTTCAGATCTACCGCATCATCCAGTGCATTATGGCTGACTTCCGTTCCCAGCCCACAAAGGATCTTCAGACTTCCGATCCCGGCACTCTGCAGATCCAGTTTCGCCGAATAGATGTCTTCTATATCTTTGATCATACGAAGGATACGGTTCACGATCTTTTTGGTCCGTTTCGATGCATCCTTGCGGTATTCCAGAAGATCTCTCTGTATCACGTACTTATCCGGTCCCCATACATAGACCCTTGATACCTCCCATGCTTCCAACTGCTCTGCGACTTCTTCCATCACCAGTTCATAATCCGGCGCACTTAAGAGATCTTCCTCCTCAATTCCGGTCATCTCCTGAAACCGGTCATGCAGCTTATCCTCTGCATAAATATAAGAATGAAATCTTGTCACTTCCTCAAACTCTTTCCCGCAGACCACGAATCCAACCGATACAAGCTTCGCCGGCGGTCCACCCTTTACCTGAGATGTCAGGAATTCTGTGTCTAAGAATGCTACCATCTCGTTGTCCAGTTTTTCTGCGATGTTTGGTGTATTTTGTATGAATGATTTTTTATTTATGTTTTTTGTTATATTCTTCTTTGGTTTTTTCCTGACTTTTGTCAATGAAACCCACTCCTTGTTATTTCGTTTTGTTCCTTTTGAAATGATACAGGGTGTGTGGGGATTTTGCAAGTGGGAGCAATTATTTTCTGTCTTATATCATTTTATTTTCTTCATAGCAGGTAAATATATACGATGGATTTTCATAATACAAACTGCTGTTATAATCATCTATCTTTTCGCTGATAAATGAATTATAGACTTTAATCAGTGCATCAATTACGTTAACATTATCTTTTTTCGATACCATTTTAATTAGCCGTTTATATACTTTCCCTATGTCCAAATATGATGGAATTATATATTGACATGCTTTCACATTATCAAATGTTCCATCCTTAATATTAGCTTCAGCAATAAAATCTTCTGCCACACGTTCAATGTTGTCACAATGATACACATCTGCCAGCTCATAAATCTTTTCGATACGCTCTTTTCCCAGTTGATTCACAATATCCGCTCTAACATTTTTTGTTTTTCTTGCAATATAGTCGATCAAGCTACATGTATAAAATAAATCATTCTGCTTCTGTTTCATTTACAGTAATCATCTTTGTATCCTGATGATAATCATAACCAAAACAACCATTAAAGCCAACCAGTTCTCCACGTTTCATTTTCATCTGTAATCCCATTTTCACGTTACTGGAAAGAGATTCCACTTCTTCCTGCGCCAGAGAACTTAAAATTTTCAAAAGCATTTCGCCGTTCAGACACTTCCGGATCATTTCCTGAAATCCTTCACGCTTATATTCCAACTTTAACTATGGTGTTGTGAAGTTCAATCAACTTTCAGCATCCGATACCCCACGCCAATGTGTGTTTGGATATATTGTGGAGAGTTTGGTTCTTTCTCGATTTTTTTACGAAGTGTTGCCATAAACACACGAAGGGAAGCAATATCATTATCCCAACTACTTCCCCAAATGCTTTGCGTAAGGAAAGTATGGGTCAGAACTTTTCCTATATTTCTTGTCAACAGGCAAAGCAACTTATATTCAATAGGTGTTAAATGCAACTCTTCTTCATTCAAATAAGCACAACCTGCAGCATAATCTACACGAAGTTTTCCGTTTACAAAAACAACCGCTTCGGCAGGGGATACTTTTTGCATCATCGATAACCTTCTTTGCGTGACTCGTAGTCTGGCAAGCAGTTCCTCAACAGAAAATGGCTTTGTTAAATAATCATCTGCGCCAGCATCCAACGCATCAATTTTATCAGTATCTTCACTGCGAGCACTGATTACGATGATTGGCATGTTTGACCAAGTACGGATTTTTTTAATAATCTCAACACCATCTATATCAGGAAGTCCTAAATCAAGTAAAACAATGTCAGGATTGTGTGAAGATGTTTCTAAAATTGCCGATTGACCATCGGGTGCCGTCAGATATCGGTATTCGTGTGCTTTTAAGGTTGTTGTAATTAAATTTCTGACAGATGTGTCATCTTCTACAACTAATATTAGTGACTTATTCATATACTTTGACCTCCCCTGCCGGTAATGTAAATGTAAATACTGTTCCGTGCGGCAGATTATCTGAAACAGTAAGTTCTCCGCCGTGGGCGTTAATAATGGACTTGCACAAAGATAATCCGAGTCCTAAACTTCGGCGGCTGTCTGCAATTTGATTTGCACCGCTATAGAACATGTCGAATATCCGTGGCTTTATTTCGTCAGCAATTCCGTTTCCGTCATCCGATATAGATACGATTGCTTGTTTTCCCCGCTTTTCTGTCCGAATAACAATATGAGAGTTTTTAGGTGTATATTTGATAGCATTATCAACAATATTGATGATTACCTGAACAATAAGCTTTGCATCCATTTTTGCAAGAAGAAATTCTTCTTTGCTTTCAACGGAAATATGATGTTCTTCACTCTTTCGGTTAATATGATGTAACGCTTCTGTGATCACGTCATCCATCAAATCTTCCGTTATACGAAGATTCAACCGTCCTTCTTCAATCCGGGTTACAGCCAGCAAGTTTTCTACAAGGTTAATCAGCCACATGGAATCATCATAAATATCCATGTACAGCTGCTTTTTTGTATCATTATCAAAAGAATCGCTGTTGGACAAAAGATTGCTGGCATTACCGGAAATGGATGTCAGCGGTGTCCTCAAATCATGTGAAATAGCACGCAGCAGGTTCGCTCGCAACTGTTCATTTTTTGCAAGAATGGCCGCCTCCTGTTTCTCACGGGCATTTTTTTCATTTTCCAAAGCCAGGGCACATTCTCCGAGAATGGATAGTAGAATACTGTTTTCAAATGGATCAAGAGGTATTTCCCCCATCACGATTCCAATAACTCCATATACCATACTGCTGCTGCGAACAGCAAGGTACAGGCATTTTGCATTGGAAAGCGTTCCTGTTGTAGCTCCGGCACGTTTATTGTTTTTCAATACCCAGCCGGCAACGGCCTTTTCATTTTCGGAAATACACGATTCCAAATTTTCTTCAGTTACAGAAAAAATATGCGGCGTATCCAACACTTCTCCATCAGCTAAATAAAAAACGATATCTTTTCCCAAGAGTTTAATGAGCTGATTTGAAGTTGCAGATACAATTTCATTTTTATCTTTTGCCTGTTGCAATAGCTGGTTTGTATCAAATAACACTTTGGTACGGTAAGCAGATTGTGCCGCCTGTTTTGCTTGGTTTTTAATCCGTATAGCAAGAGAACCGGTTAAAAATGCCGCCAAAAACATGATAATAAAGGTAACAGGATAACCCTGATCATACGCCTGCAAGGTAAATTGAGGTTCCGTAAACAGGAAATTAAAGACCAAAACACTTACAATCGAGAAAATTAGGCTGTATATCTGATGTTTCGTGATGACAGCGGTGACAAGAATACCTAAAACAAAAACAGTAATGATATTTGCTTCGTCAAATCCAAATTTCCGGAAAATCATTCCGACTAAACTGGATAAAATCAGAATCGCAGTAGATTTTAATGTATCAGTGACAGAGAATACGATATGGTTCTTTTTCCTGCCCCCTCTTAACTGATACACTGCCGCATTAGAAACCGTATCCGGAATAATATGCACATCCAGGTTAGGGGCATAATCAATCAATTTTTCTGTCAGGGTCGGTTTGCTGAGCAAATGCCGTTTTGTAGCAGAACTACGTCCGATCACAATCTTTGATACACCGGACAAACGAGTAAATTCCGCAATCTGAAACGGAACATCTTCTCCGTAAACTGTTTCTATTTTTGCCCCAAGCTGCTCAGCAAGACAAATATTTGAACGCAGGCGTTTTACATTTTCCTCGCTCATCACCGAAAAATCTGGGGTTTCTACAAATAGAGCCGTAAACTCCCCTTTAAAAGCAGAAGCCATTTTTGCGGCGGTACGGATAATTTTCGCATTGGATGGAGAAGAAGATAGACATACAAGAATATGTTCGCCTGTGTGATAATCTCCATGATTTTTTATGCGGGTATTTTCTGTGAGGATATTCACCCGGTCCGCACATCGCCGCAGTGAAATCTCCCGGAGAGCTGTCAAATTTTCTATTGTAAAAAAATTTTCTACTGCCTGTTTTTCCTGTGTCTGTCTGTATACATTTCCTGTATTCATACGGTTAATCAAATCCTGTGGTTCAATATCTATTAATTCAACCTGATCTGCATTATCAAAAATAGAATCCGGGATGCGTTCCCGTACAACAATTTCCGTAATGGATGCAACTGTATCACAAAGGCTTTCAATATGCTGAACATTGACAGTCGTATAGACATCAATCCCTGCATTCAAAAGTTCCTTAATGTCCTGATACCGTTTTGCATGACGGCATCCTTCGGCATTCGTATGCGCAAGTTCATCTACAAGGATAAGCTGTGGTTTTCTTTTCAACGCCATGCCAATGTCGAATTCGTCCAGTATCATACCATTATAAAAAACTTCTCTTGTAGGAAGAACTTCTAATCCATTCAAAAGAGCTGCTGTTTTGGGACGTGCGTGGGGTTCTACATAACCGGCTACCACGTCAATTCCCTGCTGTTTTTCCATATGAGCTGCTTCTAACATGGCGTAGGTTTTACCCACACCAGCTGCATATCCGAAAAAGATTTTCAAATGTCCTTTATTACGGTTTTCTTCATCAGCTTGGATTTCCTTTAATAACTGATCCGGATTGTGTCTGCTTTCACTCATACGGTCATCTCCTTATACAAAAACATTATATAGAATAATACGTAAATTTCAGAAAAGCATTTTAGCACTGACATTAAAATCGCATAAAGATTATACCACCTTTTCTTCTTTTTTTCCATTCGGGCGTGTAGCCGAAAGCAGAAAACGCTCCGAAAAATCACGCAATTTTTCGACAAATAGACCCTTCATACAATTAATGTCATTTTGCCATATCACTCTCGCTGGTTTCTCAATCGTGTTGATGGGATGTACCGCAATGTCTATAGAGCCTGGAGTAATGACACTTTGCTTTATTTGAAGGGATAAGGAACAATACTCATCTTTCAAAATATCGTTAGAATTTTCTATGATAAAGCCAAAATCAAGTTTATTATTTCCCAGCCCATTTATTATTTCACTTACAGAACCGTAGAACAGGTTCAGCTCATAGTTTGGGTATTCGCTTGAAAATTGTTCTAATAGATCTGCAATAGAATCTATGATTGCAGGTGTTTCAAATCCAATCCTGAGCTTAGAATCTGAAATAAGTTTTTGGGATTGATTTTCCTTGAGAAATTTATCCAGCTTTTCCATAAGAAAATAACCATAAATAAATGCTGCCAATACCACTATAAGTAAAACAAAGTCTTTCATATCACCAACTTCTTTCAAAAATTAAATATGAAAACATTTTTGAATATGTTTCGTCTCCCCAAGAACAAGCATGGTACTGTCCTTTAACAACTGCGTATCGGAACTTATTTTCAAATTCATAATATCATTTGTTTTCAGCGCCATAATATTGATGTTATATTTTTTTCGTATATCCAACTGACCGATTGTTTTTCCTATCCATTCTCCCGGTATAGATATTTCAAAGATTGCATGTTCTTCATCTAGTTCTATGTAATCGAAAATATGATCAGCACTATAACGGATCGCAACCCAATCGGCAAGCTGCCTTTCGGGATAAACAATTTCATCTGCGCCGTTTCGTAAAAGAAATTTTGCATGAACATCACGAGCGGCACGAGACACCACCATTCTTGCACCGAGTTCCTTCAAAAGGGACGTTACTTCCAATGAATTCTGAAAGTTATCTCCGATAGCCACAATACAAACATCAAAGTTCCCAACACCAAGCGAACTTAAAAAATCCTCATTAGTCGCATCCCCAATCTGAGCGTTAGTTACAAAGGGAAGTACAGCATCAACTCGAGTATCTTCTTTATCTACCGCCATCACATGATGATGCAATTCATCTAATTTCATAGCAATGTGCCGTCCGAATCTTCCCAGACCGATAAGTAATATTGATTTCATTTTTTTATTCTCCTTAACCTACTGTAATTTTTTCCTGAGGATATTTTGAACCGTTAGGCTTTTTTTCAGAAATGGCAGCAAAAATCAAGGTCAATCCTCCCACTCTGCCAAAAAACATCAGGCAAATCAAGATTATATGGGAAACAAGCCCCAGGTCAGGAGTTATTCCCAACGATAACCCTACCGTCCCGATTGCCGACGCCGTCTCAAACAAAGCGGTCATAAGTGGAATATCTTCTGTTCTGCTAATTACCATTCCTCCGACAAGGAATAAAACGATATACATCAAAAAAATCGTAGCTGCATTTCTGATAGTGCCATCCGGAATTTGTCTGCCGAAAAAATGGGTGTGTTCCTTTTTTCTAAATACAGATAATGCCGATGAAACGAGAACTGCAAGAGTTGTCGTTTTCATACCACCTGCAGTGGAACCAGGCGAGCCACCGATGAGCATCAGCATAATGATAAGCATTTGCCCAACTTCACTGAGTAAAGTCAAATCTGCCGTATTGAATCCTGCTGTTCTCGGCGTAACGGATTGAAACAAAGAAACCCATACTCTTTCTGTAAGAGGCACATTGGAAAACTCAAAATAAAAAAAGTAAAGAGCCGGTAAGAATATCAATATTCCTGTTACCATAAAAATCACTTTGCTTTGCATCCGGTATTTTTTAAAATGCCATTTATGATTCTTTATATCCTCCCAGGTAAGGAATCCAATACCTCCTGCAATAATCAGCATCATAATTACAAGATTTACAATCGGCTGTACAGAATAAGAGGTCAACGAGGAAAAAGGGGTTCTTATACCGATTAGATCAAATCCTGCATTGCAAAAAGCAGAAATAGAATGGAACAGTGAATACCATATTCCTTTCCAAAACCCAAAGTCCCTGCAAAAAACAGGGGCTAAAAGAACCGCACCAATGATTTCGATAAGAATAGTAGTCCGAATAATAAATTGCGTTCTCCGCACAATACCACCCACCGTTGGAGCCGAAATTGCCTCTTGCATGGTACTTCGCTGCATCAACCCGATTTTGCGTCCGGAAACAACAGCAATCGCAATAGCAATCGTAATAATTCCCATACCTCCGATTTGAATCAGCAGTAAAATAACTCCTTGGCCAAATAAAGACCAGTAGGTTGCCGTATCATTAACAACCAGTCCCGTCACACAAACCGCAGAAGTTGCGGTAAACAAAGCATCCAAAAAGGAGGTACTCTGACCGCTTTTTGTAGCAATCGGCAGCATCAAAAGCAGACTGCCTAAGAGAATCACGGATAAAAACCCTAAACTAATCACTTGAAATGATGTTATATGTCGATGTCTTGATCTGTTTGTCTGTTGCATAACTATATCCCCATAATCTTAATTTCATTTTCCTTTATTCTATCTTTATTTGTATTAAATGGGCGTAAGTAAGTTTGTTTTGAAATTAAGATTGTATAAAGATGAGCAGAAGTCCCATCATGGTCTTCCAGGCAAACGCCGTGTTCATAATAATAAGGCGTGATTTCCACCACAAGCAAGTGCTTTTTTCGCAGCCAGCCGTCGGAAGTCAGCAAGAACCAAAGAATGATGTTTATTGCCATAAAAACGGAAGACGGCGCAATTAAGGGAAAACTCTCATTCTATTGCCGGATGCTTGGT
>SKER01000382.1_pt1 | contig 53850 bp, 48 predicted proteins | sample 4826961 | NCBI WGS metagenome assembly SKER01 (sample SAMN11008804, study PRJNA524170) | human gut metagenome | biome: Human fecal sample; material: Feces; isolation source: fecal sample from pouch patient p47 | host: Homo sapiens | place: Israel: Tel-Aviv | collected 2016-11-16 | reverse complement strand
CGGCGCGTTGCGGCTGTACAGGGTAATGGGCAGGGCCACGGCATAATAGTCTTTATTCCGTAGCGTCAGCCAGCACTCGTCCGCCCGGAGTTCGCAGTTCATCATGCCGGCCGGTGCTTCCGAAGTGATCATATCCTCGCTGGAAGTGACCGCCTTGCTGACGATAAAGGAGGTATCTTCCTCATCAGCAGTGGTGGAGACTAAGAAGTAGGTGCCGGTATTGCCGTCCTGCAGTTCACTGTAAGGCAGCTTTGTCTGCAGGTAGCTGGTAAGCAGCTCCACACCCACCACACCGTAGATCGTGCCGTCCGGCAGGATCAGCGGCTGGGAGTAGGCAATGGCGGTGCGGCTGTCGTTGCCTATCTTATAGGCACTGGTGGTCCAGCGGCCGTAATCCTCGGCGTTCAGCCTTGCGCCGTCCTCCCACGCGGTCTGGAAGGGAGTCTTGGAAAAGCCGTTGCCCTTCAGGCCGTAGTAGCGCAAGGTGGGCTGCCAGCTTTTATCGGTGGTGATGCCCAGCTTTTTGACCACCGCCGAGCTGCCGCGCTCGATCATCAGATCGGCGTTGTCCTCCGAAGGGCGGGCATCCGGGTCCAGATCCCGCAGGTAGATGCCGGGCAGGCCGCAGCCCACATCAAGGTTGTGCAGATTCACGGTGTTCAGTACCACAAAGATGCCACTGACCGGTTTTGCTCGCAGGGTGTTCACCAACTCCGGCGCAATGGCCGTGAGCAGTGCGTCGCTCTTCTCACGGCTCGTGTTCAGTTCGGCCAGATCGAGCTGGCCTTCTTCCTGCATGGCAAGAACGGTATTGTTGATGTGCTCCGACAGATCGGTCAGATTCTGTGCATCCTGCATCAGGTCCTGCACGTAGCTGACGCGGTTGCGCACCTGCATGTTGAGCATGTCCTTGGCGTTCTGGTTCAGCCTGCCGTCCACATTGGTAATGGCAATGCTGACTGCCAGCAGCACCACCTCCACCAGCGTCACCAGCATCATGGCGTTAAAAATGGTGCGGAAGATAGGCCTGCCTGTTTTTTTGCGCCGGGCGGCATCCGTATCCTTCTGTCTGCGCAGCATCGCCATCACCTCTTTTCCTCAGCGTGTTCCGTCGGCTCAGCCCTCGTACTGTTTGAGCTGACTGCAGATATCCTGATACCATGCCTCAAAGTGATCGTCGGTCAGGAACTCGGCTTCTGCGTCCGCAGCGCTTTGACCCTCGGCGATGCGCTGCTCCACGGTCTCGCGGTCCGCAGCGGCAAGGTCACTCAGGCCGTATTCCAGCACCTTGCGGGCGCTGCTGCCGCCTGCTCACGCAGCCAAGGGCCAGCGCCGCGGCGCACAGCCCGGACACGACCGCTTTGAGATATTTTTTCATCGATTTTCTCCCCTGAGGGCGCTCACGCAGCAGGACGTTCCGGCTATCATATCACCCGATTATACCTAGTTTATCATACCATCTTTTTCCGGGTGCGTAAACAAAATCCGGCAAAAACCTTCACGATCACAAGAAAGCGGAAGAACTTTCCACCCATCGGAACAAAAAGCACAGCCCTTCCCATTGGCTGGGAAAAGCTGTGCTTTGCAGCTGTTATTCGGTTTTTTCTGCCGGGACGGTGGACACAGTGATCTGCTCATAATCCGCACTGTGTGCAAGATAAACGCTCAGGTCACCGGTGTTGGTGGTCTCCATGCCGTCCAGCTTTGTGCAGGCGCAAAGGCCGAAGGCCAGTACATCCATGCCGGCAGCAGCGCCCTGCCAGAATTTATCCTCGCAGCCGGGCTTTGCCCAGCGCCGCGGCAGATACTGCACAAAGCCCACAGCCGTCAACAGTTCATCCGCCTCGGCCAGCTGGGCCTCGGCAGCGGCATCGTCCAGCATATCCCTGCCCGCGCAGCGTTGCAGGATGACATGGCACACCGGGCGGCGTGTGGCCTCCAGCACCGAGTGACGGAAGCCGTAGCGGGAGACGTTCTTTTTGCCGTACAGCAGGATGAAGCCCATGCTGTTGCGGCTGTCCGCCCGCAGGAAGCCGTGGGTGATGTAGGGCATTGTAAATGGTAAATATAGAAGAAGCACCTCTACGCAGTACGATTTTGCCGCCATCATTGAACGAGCGCAGCCCCAGCAAGACCTTCAATCTGGCGGGCCTTGTGGGCAGCTACCATTTCAACGGCGAGTGGGTGTAAATTTTTGATACAGTAAGAGGGGCTGCTGCACTTTCGGCTAAAGCGATGTGCAGCAGCCCCTTCTTCGTATCGGATCCAGACAACAAAAAAGCGTTCTGAGAGATCTCAGAACGCTTGGTGGTTGCGGGGGCCGGATTTGAACCAACGACCTTCGGGTTATGAGCCCGACGAGCTACCAGACTGCTCCACCCCGCGATATTTACTTTGTGCTCTCAGCGGTTCTCGCTGACTGCTCAAGTATAATACCACAAGGGCGGGCGGATGTCAAGTATTTTTTTGATTTATTTTTTCTTCTTTTTCCAAACCACGAACCCTGCGCAGGCGGCGGCTGCGATCACCACCACCGGCCATGCACCGGCAAGGGCAACGATGACCTGCTGCAGGCCATCCACAAAGTTCTGCCAGCCAGCGGAAAGGGCGCTGACAAAGCGGCTGCCGAAGCCCTCGCTGGGCGGCGAGTAGGTGCTCACCTCGCTCAGGCTCACGTACACGGTGCACTCTTCCACCTGATCGTTGTACCAGTCCATCTGGCTCTGCCAGCTCTCGATCTGGCTCTGCACATCCGTCAGGCTGGACTCGATCTCAAGCAGGTCGGAGAGGTTGTCGGCCTGCTGCTGCAGCTGCTGCAGGCGGGTTCGCTGGTTCTTGAGATTCTCAAGCCGGGTCTCCACGTCCATGTACTGGGCGGTCACGTCGTCGGCCTGCTGGTTTTTGTAGGTCACGTTGCCTGCTTCGGCCACGGCGGCAAGAAAGTTCTCGTAGTTCTGCTGCGGCACCCGGTAGGTCAGGCTGACACTGCGGCTGTCACCGGCATCCGAGTATTCACTGCTGGATTCCAGATAGCCGCCCGCTTCAGCAAGGGCAGCATCCAGCGCAGCGCGGGCTGCGTCGTAGTTCTTGCTTTCCAGGCTGAGGTTCGCGGTGTAGATGATCTTTGCGTGGTCGGTGCTGTGGGCCGCTGCTGCCGCGTCGTCCTCCGAATAAACAGCGGTGCCGTTGTCTGCGCCGCTTTCCAGCGCCATGGTGTTCAGACTGTAATCGGCTGCCATGGGGCTGTCCACAGCGGCGCGGTCCGCGCCGCCTGCCGCCATCACCGCCGCAGTGCTGTCCGCAGAATAATGGACCGCCGGGCTGCTGCTCTTTGCGCCAAGGCCGATTTGTCCGGTGGCAAAGGCACCGTAGCCTACCACACACACAGCAAGGCAGGCTGCCAGTGCGCCCACCCGCTTTGCGGGGAAGCGGATCAGTTTCTTCTTCGGCTGCACCGGGGCGGACTGAGCCGATACCGGTGCGGCGGTTTTCATCATGGGCTGGGCCTTTTCTTCTTCGGTCAACTGGTCGGTCATGGCCAGCAGCTTTGCCTTCAGATCGTCCGGGGCGTAGAGGTCGTCCGTCTCCATCTTGTACTCATACCACCTCATCTTCGATCTCCTCCTTCAGCATCGTATGTAACTGCGCCCGGGCACGCCGCAGCCAGCTCAGCACCGTGTTGGACGGTGCGCCCATCATCCGGCCGATCTCCGCCGCCGTGTACCCCTCGTAGTAATGCAGATAGATGGCATTGCGGTAGTTTTCCGGCAGGGCGCGCACTGCGTCCAGCACACTGCCGTCCTCAAACGCATCGGGCGCGGGCAGGTTCTCGTCCAGCTCGGTGTCCTTCTGATGGGCTGCGCGGGTCAGGTCCCGGCAGCGGTTGATGGCCACCCGCAGCAGCCACGCCTTGAGGTGCTCCTCACTCTCAAACATACCATTATAATGCAGGAGCTTCTCGTAGACATCCTGCACCACGTCCTCGGCATCGGCTGTGCATCGGCTGTTGTGTATGGCAGCGCGGTAAACAGCATCGCTGTATTTCTGCACTGCCAGCGTAAATACTTCGTTTCTGGTCAGCTGTCCCATAGTTTCAAGCTCTCCTTTACCGCCTGTACAGGGCTGGTGGAATTCGTGTTCCACGGGGGACATTCACCCTATACACGGCTGCACGCCCCCGAAGATTGCATTGCTGGAAAAATTTATGAAAATCACCTTTTATATACTCTCTGCAGCAGGGCCACCCGTTCTGCAAGGAAGGTCTCGGCCTTCGGATGGTGCAGCCAGCGCTTGTTCGCCGCTGTGCCAGCCAGCTTTCTGCCCAGCGCTTCCGGGTCGGTATCGGCCTGCATCACATCCTGCATGGTCAGCTGCAGCGTCAGCGCCGCAGGGGTGTCCGGCAGCGGCGGCAGCGGGTCCTCCCACACAAAGGGCGGCAGCAGCTGCACCGCCACCGTGGCGCGGGTGCACTCCTCGGTGAGCAGCAGGGCTGCAGGCGTGCCGTCCGGCTGGACGTGCAGGGTGCTGTACAGCAGCTGCAGACTGCCCTCGGCCAGCAGGCGGATATCCCCCTCCCGCCCGGTAGGCGAAAGGCTCAAATATTCCCGCGCCTCGTCCAGATAGATGTGCCGGGCCGGTGCCTGCACGCGGGCATACAGCGCAGGCAGCGCAAAGCGGCCCGCTTTGTCCAGTGCGTGCTGCAAAAGCAGGTAGAACTCGGTCAGTGGGTAGGCCGGGTCCGGCTGCGGCATCCCGAAGTCCGGCCGCGAAACATGTCCTCCACCCATGGGGAACCTCCTTGATAAATAACGCTGATGCGGTATTCTAAACATAGAAGGGGCGCTGACTGCAAGGGTCAGCTTTCCATCCCGTTTGTCAAAAAGATTGACCGCACAGTTTGGAAGCAGGGCGGTCAATCTTTTTTGTTATCATCTTACCATATTCTACGACGCATTACAACACGCCCTATTGTAAACCCTGCTGCAACTTCATTGTTGACCGTCTTCCCTCTGCCGCGTTATACTCGGGCACAGATGCCTTGTAAATTTTTAACAGAGGGGAATTCTATTCTATGAAAAACAAAAAACTGACCACCTATCAGATGGCTGTCACTGCGCTGATGGCCGCCGCGCTGTGCGTGCTCGGCCCGCTGAGCGTGCCCATCGGGGCCATTCCCATTTCGCTGTCAAACTTTGTCATCTGCCTGACCGCATGGCTGCTGGGGCCCAAGTTCGGCACGCTGAGCGTGGCGGTGTACCTGCTCATCGGCCTTGTGGGCGTGCCGGTGTTCTCCGGCTACGGCGCGGGCATTGCCAAGCTGGCAGGCCCCACCGGCGGCTATCTGGTGGGCTACCTGCTGCTGGCCTTCATCGGCGGTCTGTTCATCGAAAAGAGCAAGGGCCAGCCGGTGATCGCCGGCATCGGCCTTGTGCTGGGCGATGCCGCCTGCTACGTGCTGGGCACCGCATGGTTCGTGTTCCAGATGCAGTGCGATCTGGGCTATGCGCTTTCGGTGTGCGTGTACCCGTTCATTGCGCTGGACCTCGCCAAGATCGTGGTGAGCTGCATCGTGGGTGCACTGCTGCGCAAGCGTCTGGTACAGGCTGGCGTGCTGAAGCTGAAGGAAACCTAACAGGCAAAGCAAAAGGGAGACTGCAAACGCAGCCTCCCTTTTTTATTTGTGATCCGTTATTTTACATAGCCAAGGGTCGCAGCCATCACGGCCTTGATGGTGTGCATCCGGTTCTCGGCTTCGTCGAACACGATGCTCTGGGGGCCTTCAAACACTTCATCGGTCACTTCCATGGCATCGCGGCCAAAGCGCTCGCCCATCTCCTTGCCCACGGTGGTCTTGTGGTCGTGGAAGGCGGGCAGGCAGTGCATGAACACAGCGTGCGGGCCTGCAATGTCCATCAGCTTCTGGTTGATCTGGTAGGCGGCAAGGTCGTTGATGCGCTCAGCCCACACCTCCACCGGCTCACCCATGGACACCCACACATCGGTGTACAGCACGTCGGCACCCTTGGCGGCCTTGGCGGGATCCTCCTCAAAGGTGAGGGTGGCACCGGTCTCGGCAGCGATCTTCTGGCACTCGGCCACGAGGGCAGCGTCCGGCTGGTACTTCTTGGGTGCACAGGCGGTGAAGTTCAGGCCCATCTTGGCGCAGCCCACCATCAGGCTGTTGCCCATGTTGTAGCGGGCATCGCCGAAGTAAACGAAGTTGATGCCCTTCAGGTGACCAAAGTGCTCCCGGATGGTGAGGAAGTCGGCCAGGATCTGGGTGGGATGGAACTCATTGGTCAGGCCGTTCCACACCGGCACACCGGCGTAGTGGGCAAGGTCTTCCACGATCTGCTGGCCATAGCCGCGGTACTCGATGCCGTCGAACATGCGGCCCAGCACACGGGCAGTGTCGGCGATGGACTCCTTCTTGCCGATCTGGCTGCCGGACGGGTCAAGGTAGGTCACTTCCATGCCCAGATCGTGGGCAGCGACCTCGAAGCTGCAACGGGTGCGGGTGGAGGTCTTTTCAAAGATCAGGGCGATGTTCTTGCCTGCCAGCTGGTCATTGTGGCGGATGCCGGCCTTCTTTTTTGCCTTCAGGTCTGCGGCAAGGTCCAGCAGTTCTTCGATCTCGGCAGGGGTGTAGTCCAATAGCTTCAAAAAGCTGCGGTTCTTCAGACTCATTGTATATTTCCCTCTCTATGCAAGCATTGTTGAATATTTATTCGAGATATAGTTCTATTATAATGATATCCTGTAAAAATTGCAATACCCTGTCGGATATGCTATACTGGCTGTGCTGCCCTTCTCCATTCTGGCAACAGAAGGGGGTGGATATCATGGACACCATTCTAACCAATTTTCTGGTGGCTGTCGCAGCACAGGTAGCTGCACACTTCCTGTGCAAGTGGCTTGAGAGTCACCGCAAGGGCAAGTAAGCACAAAAAGAACCCTCTCGGAGCTGCAACTCTGAGAGGGCTCTTTTTTGTGCGTGGATACAATGGAATGTTCTAACCAACTTCCTACCCTTAGTATATGCAATCCCACACAAAAGTCAAGATGCTATGAAAAAAGTTCACAGCTCCAGCTCGGCCTTCCGTCCGGTGGATTGATAGGCAGTCAGCTTCACGCCGGCCTTTTTGAACATGAACCGCGCCGCCACGCTGGAATCGCTGTCGTGGTACTTGTCGCCGTAGTACACCACCTCGGCAATGCCCGACTGGATGATGGCCTTGGTGCACTCGTTGCAGGGGAACAGCGTCACGTACACCCGCGCACCTTTCAGGTTATTGTGGGCGCTGTTGAGGATGGCGTTCAGCTCGGCGTGGCACACGTACATATACTTGGTGTCCAGCGGTGCGCCCTCCCGCTCCCAGGGCATCTCGTCGTCGCTGCAACCGATGGGCATACCGTTGTAGCCCAAGGACAGAATTTTGTTTTCCGAGCTGACGATGCACGCGCCCACCTGACTGTTGGGGTCCTTGGAGCGCATGGCCGTGAGCAGCGCAATGCCCATGAAATATTCATCCCAGTTGATGTAATCGGTACGTTTCATTTCGGTATGCTCCTTGTGCCTGTATTCTGCCTTTTATTATAGCGTATCGCTGTGGATTTTACAATAAACTTTGGCACTGCCGTGCAACTTGCACAAAACCTTGCCCCGAAGTTTGGCGCTTGATTCGTCAGAATTTTCAAACGAAATATTTAAAAATCATTTTGAGTGTGGTATTATCTTTGTAAAATATGCCACAAAAGCGGAGAGAATGCTCCGTGCGGCGGAAATGAGGGAAAAACCGATATGAAATACGCAAGCAACAACATCCGCAATATCCTGATTGCCGGTCATGCCGGCAGCGGCAAGACCACGCTCACCGAGGCGCTGGTCTATTTTTCGGGCGCTGCCGAGCGTATGGGCCGGGTCGAGGACGGCACTACTGTTTCGGACTTTGACCCCGAGGAAGCAAAGCGCAAGGCCAGCCTGTCTGCATCGGTCGTCCCCGTGGAGTACGAGGGCATCAAGTACAACCTGATCGATGCGCCGGGCCTGTTCGACTTCGAGGCCGGTGAGTACGAGGGCATCCGCGCAGCCGAGAGCGTGCTGGTGGTGGTGTCCGGCCGCAGCGGCGTGACTGTGGGTGCGGAAAAGGCGTTCCAGCTGGCCCGCAAGAATGGTAAGGCTACCATGGTGTTCGTCTCCAAGTGCGATCTGGAGAATGCCAACTACTTCAAGATCCTTGAGGATATGAAGATCAAGTTCGGCTCCACCGTCTGCCCCTGCGTGGTGCCCGCCAAGTTGGACGATGGCACCCCCGTGTACATCAACCTGTTCAGCCAGAAGGCCTTCAAGTACGAGGGCGGCAAGCAGATCCAGGTGGACCTGCCGGACATCGGCCACCGTTTTCAGGGCCTGATCGAGGCCATGAGCGAAGCCATTGCCGAGACCGACGATGAGCTGATGGAAAAGTTCTTCGGCGGCGAAGCCTTCACCACCGAGGAGATCGTGGAAGGCATGCGCAAGGGCGTCAAGGACGGCCTGATCACCCCCGTGTTCTGCGGCAGCGCCGTGAACCAGCAGGCGCTGGATATGCTGCTGTTCAACATGCACAAGCTCCTGCCCAGCCCGGAGCACGAAGCCAGCACGCTGGCCGAGGATGCCGCCGGCGAGCCGGTGGAACTGCACTGCACCGTGGACGAGCCTACCGCCGCCTACGTGTTCAAGACCGTGGCCGACCCCTTTGTGGGCAAGCTGAGCTACCTGCGCGTGGTCAGCGGCAAGGTGACTGCAGGCGAACCCCTCACCAACGCCCGCACCGGCGATGTGGAGAAGATCTCCAAGCCCCTCACCGTCATTGGCAAAAAGCAGGTGGACTCCGACGGCATCATTGCCGGTGACATCGGCGCAGTGGCAAAGCTGGTGAGCGCCAAGACCGGCGACACCCTGTGCGACGCTGAGCGCGTGGTCAAGCTGCCTGCCCCCGTGTTCCCCAAGCCCAGTCTGTTCATGGCCGTCACTGTGGCCAAGAAGGGCGACGAGGGCAAGATCAGCAGCGCGCTGGCCCGCCTGATGGAAGAAGACCCCACCCTGAGCTACGAGAACAACGCCGAGACCCATCAGCAGGTGATCGGCGGTCTGGGCGAGCAGCATCTGGACGTGGTGAAGGCCAAACTCAAGAACAAGTTCGGCGTGGAGATCGGGCTGGAAGCACCCCGCATCGCCTACCGCGAGTCCATCCGCAAGGCCTGCCAGAAGCAGGGCCGTCATAAGAAGCAGACCGGCGGTCACGGCCAGTTCGGTGACGTTATCATCAACTTCGAGCCCTGCGACAGCGAGCAGGTCGTGTTTGAGGAGAAGGTGTTCGGCGGTAGCGTGCCCAAGAACTTCTTCCCGGCTGTTGAAAAGGGCGTGCGCCTTGCCGCCGAAAAGGGCGTGCTGGCAGGCTACCCCGTGGTGGGCCTGAAAGCCACCCTGCTGGACGGCAGCTACCACCCGGTGGACAGCTCCGAGATGGCCTTTATTATGGCCGCAAAGCTGGCTTACAAGGCCGCTATGCCGGAGGCCGGCCCGGTCATTCTGGAACCCATCCACACCCTGAAGGCTCATGTGCCAAACGACAACACCGGCGATATCATGGGCGATGTGACCAAGCGCCGCGGCCGCGTGCTGGGCATGGAGCCGGACGAGGACGGCCTGCAGACCATCATCGCTGAAGTGCCGCTGGCAGAGCTTGCAAACTTTACCACCTTCATCCGGCAGATCACGCAGGGCCGCGGCTGGTTCACCACCGAGTTTGCCCGCTACGAGGTTCTGCCCGAGATGCTGGTGCCTGCCGTTGTGGAGCAGGCCAAGAAGCTGGGCAATCTGGACGAGAGCGCAGACGATTGATTCTCTAACTGAATAGGACATTTCCCCGATCCCCGCCGACACCTTTTTCCCTCTGTCGGCGGGGATTTTTGTTGTTATTTTTCTCAGATCCTCTAAAAATCTCTGCCATTTTTAGGCATCCTTCCAATCTTGTCTAAAATCCTTGATTTCTGTGGGGGGGGGATAGAATAAAGATTGGTGAATCTTTTTTGTCCACGATCCGCGCAGACAAGATCCACCCGCAAAAGTCGTATCAAGGAGGAATTTATATGAAAAAGCGACTTATCAGCCTGCTGCTGGCATTCAGCGTGGCACTGACATTTCTGCCTGTCGGGGCAGTCTCTGCATTTGCGGCGGAGACGGGCGATACATTTAACTTTAACGGTCTTACATACGAGATAACAAGTGACACAACCGCCAAAGTCAAAGGACCCGAAGCAACCACCTTATTGACCCAAGTAACTATTCCAGAAAAAGCAACAAATTCCTTGAATGGAGAATCCTACACTGTAACAGCCATTGCGGATAAAGCTTTTCGCAACACAAGATTTAACGGCGAAATCACATCCATCACACTTCCCGATAGTTTGAAGGAAATCGGTGATTTCGCTTTCTTTTCTTGCTTCAAACTCGAAGACATCAATCTTCCCGATGGGCTTACTAAAATCGGGTATCAAGCTTTTCAGAACTGTTATAGTTTAACAGAAATCACCATTCCAAGCAGTGTAACTACTATGGGTTCACATGTGTTCAACCGCTGTACCGGACTAAAAGAAGTTACCTTTGAAAAGAATTCGCAGCTAAGCGCGCTTCCTGATGCAACCTTTGCCAACTGTATAAGTCTGGAGTCTTTTACCCTTCCCAATGGATTCACTTCCATCGGCGAAAATGCTTTTTATAAATGCGGAAAACTCACCACATTAAACATCTCGGATGATGTTACTGAAATCAAAAAAGATGCTTTTATTGATTGCGCAAAATTCAACACTATCAATTATGACGGTACCAAATACTCTTGGAACGCTCTACTAAAAAGCGGCAGCGTAGATAACACAGTTTTGGAAAAAATTCAAGCGGACGGCTTCACCGTGAATTACTGGGTACAGCCTTTGGTCGTCAGCGGCGGCATTTTCACAGTAGATGGCGATCCTGTAGTTGGCGATACAGCTATTGTGCCCGTCGGTGCTACAGTTGAAATCACTTTTGATCAGCAGTCTTTCGCTGACAGTGGTCTCTCTTTTGGTAGTTGGGAGATTGATGGTTTAAGCAATTCAGAATACTACAAAAATAAAGAAAGCTTCACCTTTACTATGCCTAAGAATCGCGTAGCAGTCACAGCTTCAACAATGGATATTCCCAGCGCCCCCACGATCGACGACGCCCCTGTTGACCCTGCCATCAGCACTGCGGTAACGATCATTGGCGGTGCACTGCTGGTGGGCGGGCTGCATCAGCTGGGCACCGAGCTGTGGCTGATCCATCATCTGCCCAAGGGTACCGCCATCCCGGAAACTCGCATCGAACTGGCCGAAGTGCTCTGGAAGGATGCCGGACAGCCTGCTCCTGCTGCCGAAGCCGCTTATACCGATATCGACACCGACGACACCGATGCGCAGCAGGCTGCACAGTGGGCAATTGAAAACGAGCTGATGACGCTGCGCAGCAGTGAGCATCCGGACAAATTCGACCCCCATGTGCCGGTCTCCACCGTAAAAGCCATTCGCGCGTGGAAAAAGGCACAGCAGATGAAACCGTCTACCAAGTAACACCCAATGGAATCAAAACAGCCCGTTCTCCTTTTTTGAAGAGCGGGCTGTTCCTTTATTTGCTCCAGCCGACACATTTTTCTGCCCTACCGCCGCCTTTTTTGTTGACAAAGCAGCCGCCTGCTATTATAATAATGTAGTCAAAATGGCATTCTTGTGCGGCTTTGCGGCTGCACAGCACAAATAGAGACAAGGAGAGATTCTCAAATGGCACAAGAGATCAAGATGTCCGCTGCCGGTCTGAAGGCAATGCAGGAAGAACTGGAATACCTCAAAACGGTGCGCCGCAAGGAGCTGGCCGAAGAGATCAAGGAAGCACGCAGCCACGGCGACCTTTCCGAGAACAGCGAGTACGACGAGGCCAAGAATACGCAGGGTCTGGTGGAGAACCGCATCACCGAACTGGAGCAGATGATCAAGAACGCCGTCATCATTGATGAGAGCGAGCTGAGCGTGGACAATGTCTCTGTGGGCACCCACGTCACCATCCTCATGACCGGCGAGGACGAGAACGAGGAGTACGACATTGTGGGCCGCACCGAAGCCGACCCCCTGAACGGCAAGATCAGCGACGAAAGCCCCGTGGGCCACGCTCTGCTGGGCAAGGCTGTGGGCGACAAGGCCGAAGTGCTGCTGCCCACCGGCCACACCGTGGAGTACACCGTGCTGAACATTACCCACGCTGCAGGCTGAGCAGGCCAAACGAATAGGAGAAACCATGGAAGAACAAAAGAAGAACCCGGCGCAGGGCCTGTCCGAGAGCGAGCAGGTGCAGGTGCGCCGCCAGAAACTGGCCGACCTGCAGGCTGCAGGCCACGACCCTTTCACCCTGACCAAATACCCGCAGGATGCCTACTCTGCCGATCTGAAGGCCGAGTTTGCCGACCTGCCCAACGAGACCGACAGCGGCAAGACCGTGGCGTTGGCTGGCCGTATGATGTCCAAGCGCGTAATGGGCAAGGCAAGCTTTGCCCACCTGCGGGACGATAAGGGCGACATTCAGCTGTACGTCCGCCGCGATGAGCTGGGCGAAGAGCCTTACGCCGCCTTCAAGAAGCTGGACGTGGGCGATATCATCGGCGTGAAGGGCGAGGTGTTCCGCACCAAGACCGGCGAGCTGAGCGTCCGCGCCACCGAGCTGACCCTGCTGGCCAAGAGCCTGCGTCCCCTGCCCGAGAAGTTCCACGGCCTGACCGACACCGAGATGCGTTACCGTCAGCGCTACGTGGACCTGATCGCCAACCCCGAGGTGAAGGACACCTTCGTGAAGCGCAGCCAGATCCTGAAGGAGATCCGCGCCTATCTGGACGAGAAGGGCTTCCTGGAGGTGGACACCCCCATCCTGACCCCCTTCGAGATCGGCGCATCCGCACGCCCCTTCTACACCCATCACAACAGCCTGAACATGGACATGGTGCTGCGCATCGAGACCGAGCTGTACCTCAAGCGCCTGATCGTGGGCGGCATGGACCGCGTGTATGAGGTTGGCCGCATCTTCCGCAACGAGGGCATGGACCCCAAGCACAACCCGGAGTTCACCAGCATCGAGCTGTATCAGGCCTTCACCGACTTTCACGGCATGATGGATCTGGTGGAGGAGCTGTACAAGCGCCTTGCCCAGAAGATCTGCGGCAGCATGGTCATCCCCTATCAGGGCAAGCAGATCGACATGGGTCACTGGGAGCGCCTGACCATGGTGGAAGCCGTGAAGAAGTATTCCGGCGTAGACTTCAACGACTGGAAGTCCGACGAGGATGCCATCGCCGCCGCCAAGGAACACCACGTGGAGCTGCCCGAGGTGCCCACCAAGGGTTCCATTCTGGCCGAGTTCTTTGATGCCTTCGTGGAGGACAAGCTCATCCAGCCCACCTTCATCTACGATTACCCCGTGGAGATCAGCCCGCTGGCAAAGCGCAAGCCGGACGACCCCGCCTTCACCGAGCGCTTTGAGTATTTCATCGACTGCACCGAGTACGGCAACGCCTTCAGCGAGCTGAACGATCCCATCGACCAGAAGGGCCGCTTTGAGCGTCAGGTGGCCGAGCGCAAGGCCATCGAGCCCGACTGCAAGGCACAGGTGGACTACGACTACGTGAACGCACTGGAGTACGGTCTGCCCCCCACGGGCGGTCTGGGCTTCGGCGTGGACCGTCTGGTGATGCTGCTCACCGACAGCGCCTCCATCCGCGATGTGCTGCTGTTCCCCACGATGCGCCCGGAATCTAACTAAGCTACGTGGTAATCCTTGTGTCTCCGACAGTCCGCACGAACTGAAAATCCGACCCTGAATGTACCAAAAATCTGAATGTTCAGACGGATTTCTTAGGGGCTTGTCGGAGAAGGCAAAAGTCCCAAACGGAGCGTGACGGATTTTCGCCTGTTCCACATCCAGCAGAAAACTGTAAACGAGAAAACAGTCAAGAGGACATTTCACCATCGGCAAAAGCCGAAAGTGGGGTGTCCTTTTTCTATATCCTGATATGCAAGTATACCACATAACCTTGACAAAGGAGAAGAATACCATGGCACATAAGCGAAACTCGGTTGAAGTTCCTGAACTGGAAAAACTGCTGGCTGGAAAGAAAAAGAAATACGTTCGCTATGAGGAAGGGGCAGTCCTCTACTCAATGGGCAAAAACTCCTTCCGACAAGTCGCACAGGATGCCCACGCCATTGTCCGGCTGAAACGCATTGCACTGGTGAACGTAGAAGTGCTGGACGAATATCTGGAATCCTTTCGTGAATAATTGAATCAGCTTTACATAGCGCACTTTCAGTTTCCGCAAAATTGAAGGTGCGCTTTTTCTTTTGCAAAAATCGAATAAGGAGGTTTTGCACATGGACGCACACTCACAGTTGAAAATCCGAGGTCACACCAAATGACGCTCGACTACTTTTACGGCCAGTCGGGTGAACTGTTCGCCTACTTCCGCATACCGAAAGCACTTTTTCAGGACAGCCGTTTCCGGCAGCTCTCCACGGATGCCCGGACACTGTACGGCATCCTGCTTGACCGCATGAGCCTGTCTGTAAAGAACAACTGGCTGGACGAACAAGGGCGCGTGTATATCATCTACACTGTCCGGGAGGTGCAGGAATCCCTTTGCTGTGCCGAACACAAGGCGGTTAAGCTGTTCCGGGAACTGGAACAGACCGACCTGATCTCCCCAATGCCATCAACCGCACTATCCGCTCGATTTGTGCAGACTATAATAAGGAAGAAGAATCCAAGGCGAAGGAAGAAAATCGTGACCCGGTTTTTCTGCCAAAGTTTAGCTGCCATATCCTGCGGCACACGTTCTGCACTCGCTTCTGCGAGAACGAAACCAACCTGAAGGTCATTCAGGAAATCATGGGTCATGCGGATATTTCCACCACAATGGATGTATACGCAGAAGCAACCCAAGAGAAAAAGAAAGAATCCATGACCTCTCTTCAAAGCGCATTGCTTGTGAGGTAAGGCATAGATTCAAAATAATAGAAATGTTCCTCTCTGCTGGACAAAGAAACACATCTCGTTTATCACGGTTTGACAGTGACCAACACCCGTTGTCGCGGTTTCCGTCACGCTCCGTCAAAAAAGGGCTGTGACCAAAACTGTACACAACTTTCGTGGACGCTGTTGGAGTTTGTTGGAGGGTTCTTCAAGAAATCCACCGGGATCGTGGACGTTGTTGGAGCCTGTTGGACGAAAACAGGGCCTGTTCTTGCCACGTCCCCACGATGAAGCCGATTGACCAGTAAATTTCCAATTTTAAGATAACAAAGCCTGAAACTTCTTGATGTACCGAGAAGTTTCAGGCTTTTTCTTTTGATGAATTTCCAGTAAAAACTACACCATACGCCAATTTTACGCCAAACGATGTATGATTTTGTGCAGAGCAAAAAGAGCGTTGTTCGGGTTTGCGTGAGCAAGATGGAGGGGCCCCGCCCCGACAAGTTCGCGTTTGCGCAAAGTTGGAGCATATGGTGAATGGGCGTAGACCTGTAAAGAGCTAATATAACAAACACAGCCCCGCTTTGGCGAAGGAGAAGCCAAAGCGGGGCTGTATTCAATGAAGGAGAAATGAAAGGAATATCAGGTTACAGATTCAACTCAAACTGTTCCACCGTAACAGTTGCTTTGCCATCGGCGGCAAAGGTGATGCCATCGGCAGACTGGGGGGTGTAGATCCATGCGGTCATGGTCTGTTCACCGTCGTTGGCGAAAACTTCGATGCTGTTTTTATCCAGCAGGATGCGGAGCTTCAGGGCACCATTCTGGCTGCGCACCTTGCAGCTGCGGCGGTGAACGATGTCGGCACGGGAACCGGCATAGCTGCGATCCAGCGTCAGCTCGGAGGTGTAGGGGTCGTAGGTCAGGCTGGTGTGATGGTCTGCATCGGCGGCCAGCTTCAGGGTGAAGGAGCGGTATTCGCCGGGCTGCACCGTAACGGTCAGGTCGGCCACACGGCCCTTGATGCCTTCCAGAGAAGTTTCGCTTTGCACCGTTACATTTTCGTGGAAGGTGCGCTTGCCGTGGACGGCGTCCAGCTCCCGCACCGGGGCCTGAACAATGCGTCCATCCTTGATGTGCAGCTCGCGGGGGCAGATGGTCTGTCCGAACCACTTGCAGCCCCGGGGCTTATCCTCGGTGTCCGACCAGGTCTGCAGCCATGCGGTCATGATGCGGCGGCCGTCCGGGGCAAGGGTGGTCTGGGTGGCATAGAAGTCGATGCCGCCGTCCATCAGCTGCACGTTTTCCCTGGTGAAGGTGTGGGTGGCTTGGTCGTAACTGCCGATGAAGGCAATCACGTTGTGACCGTTGTGGAACTCGCCCTTGGGCAGCATCTCCATGGGGCCGAGCATCAAGACCTGCTTGCCGTCCAGCGGGAAGAAGTCCGGGCACTCCCACATTTTGCCGTACTGATTGTTGCAGCGTTCCAGCACCGTGACAAAGTGCCAGTCGAAGCCGTCCTTGCTCTGGAACAGTGCTGCTGCGCCGCTGCCGTCCTCGGCCAGGCAGACGGTGACGGCAGAGTAGGTGCCGTCGGCCTCACGCCAGATCTTGGGGTCCCGGAAATCGAACTTGCTGAAGCCTTCCGGCAGGTCCTTCTGGGTCAGCACCGGGTTGCAGGCAGGCTTTTCGTAGTTCAGTCCATCACCGATGGCGATGCTCTGGGTCTGGATGTCCCGCATCTCCCCATTGGGCTGCTTTTCTGCCACCACGCTGGTGTACATCAGCAGCTGCTTGCCGTCATCCATCTCGGTGGCAGAACCGGAGAAGCAGCCGGGGCCGTTGTCCGCCGGGGAATCCGGGGCAAGTGCACAGGGCAGATACTCCCAGTGCAGCAGGTCGGTGCTGACGGCGTGACCCCAGTGCATGGGTGCCCACCGCACATCGTAGGGATTATACTGATAGAACTGGTGATACTTCCCTTTATAATAAGAGAAACCGTTTGGGTCGTTCAGCCAGCCCACATAGGGGGTCATGTGGTAGGCAGGGCGTTCTTCCGGGGAAATCGCTGCGCCGTGCTCGGCCTCGTAGGCACGGGCTTTTTGTAAAGTCAAATCGTTCATGGAATCCTCCAAAGGAAAGAATTCTTATGCGTAGTAAGCATCCAGATATTTCTGCATAATGCCCAGATAGTCGGACAGGCCGTAGTCTTCCAGCTTGCTCAGATATTCGTTCCACTCTGCATCCGTAGTGCCGTTCATGATCCAGTTGGCCTTCTGCGTATTCATGTAGGTCTGCAGATCTGCCTGCAGGTTAGAGACCTGCTCGGTGTCCTCGCTGCTCATAAAGACATTGGGATAGACATAATCGTTGTTCATATCCGGGGTGTAGATCTCCTTGATCCAGTCCAGACGGTACTGTGCATCGTCCGGGCAGGTAACGTATACACCATAGTAATCATCCAGAACCGCCAGAGGCCCACCGACACACTGCGCTTCACGGACTTCCACGGGAGAAGCATCGCCCAGAGGAGCGTGCTTCAGCATGGGCTCGCCCTTATCGTTGGTGGACAGTTCAAAGATGTTAAAGCCTTCCGCATCGCCGTAAGTACCCCAGTTGTTCTGCGGAGACTGGAGGGGTGCGTACATCTGATCCAGCCATGCGCAAACCAGTGCAGGATTCGTCGCCTTTGCGGTGACAACGCATCTGCCGCGGGCAAAGCCGCTGGTGAAAGAGCCGTTCTGCGGAGTGATATTGCGGGTATCGGCGGTCAGGGCAGGCAGCGGCTCCCAGTCGGTCAGGTTGTCAATGTTGGCGACATCCCAGCTGAAGCAGACACCATAGCGGCCAGCCTTGCCCTTGGAAACATAGGTGGACCACTCCTGCGTGAAGCACTCCGGGTCGATGAGCTTCTCGGCATACAGCTTGTGCAGCCAGTCCAGACCATCACGGTAGCCCTGCTGGGTGGCGGCACAGATGACCTTCCGGTCGTTGGTAACGGCAATATGGCGGTCTTTGTCCGCATCGCCGTAGCCTTCGCCAAAGCCATTGATGAGGATGCTGGGGTCCTGATCGCCGTTGTTGACAATGCAGGACATGGGGATGATGTCGCCGTCAATGCCATACTCTGCCTTGATAGAAGCGGCGTTATCACGGAATGCAATCAGCACCTGCTCAAACTCGTCCACTGTGGTGGGCATCGACAGACCGAGGAAGTTCAGCCACTTGGTATTGATGAAGCTCATGTTGCCAATGGTCTGGATGGCGGTCTTTTCCGAGCCGAGCTGCTCGATCCAGGGCAGTGCCCAGATGTGGCCATCGCTGTCGGTGCACATGGTGCGGTACTCCGGGTACTGCTCAAAGACCTTCTGGAGATAAGGCATATTGTTGTCAATGTAGTCTTCCAGATTGAGGATGACACCCTGATCTGCGTAGCGCAGCAGATTGCTGTCGGTAAAATCAGCAGTAAAAACAAAATCCGTCAGGGTGTTGGGGTTGGACATATTCAGGGTGATCTTATCGCTCCACTGGTCGGACTGGATGGCGGTCCAGTCGATGTGCACATTGGTCTGCTCTTCCAGACGCTTGAAGATGGTGCGGTTGTTCGGTTCGGGTTCGCTGCCCACAGGGAAGCTGGTCATACCGGTAAAGGTGACCTTTTCGGACAGCGGAAATGTAACGGCACCGGTCACGTCCACATCTGCGGCAGCAGAATTGCCGCTTCCGGTGGATTTGCCGCCGCCACAGGCAGACAGAGCAGCGGCAGAACCCGCCAGAGCGCAGACTTTGAGGAAGTTGCGGCGAGAGATCAGCTTTTTCATGGTATTTTCTCCTTTTTCATGTTTCTTTTTTCATGTAACAGATGAGCGTACCTGCTTATAAAATTCTGGAATATCCTCAGCCCTTAATGGAACCAGCCATGATGCCGGCATCAAAGTACTTCTGGAAGAAGGGATACATCACCAGCAGCGGCAGACTGGAAATAATAATGGTTGCATATTTGAGCAGCTCTGCCATCTTGGCACGTTCGGCAGTGCTCTGGATATCTGCGATCATGCCGGATTCCGGCTGGCTCTGGATCAGGATGGAACGCAGCACCAGCTGCAGCGGCTGCTTCGATGCGCTGTTCAGGTAGATCATGGCGTCAAAGTAGCTGTTCCACATTGCCACGAACTGCCACAGGGCCAGAACTGCCACCACCGGCATACAGACGGGCAGCAGGATCTTGAAGAAGTAAAGCATCTCGCTGGCTCCATCCACATCCGCAGCTTCGCGCAGCTCACGCGGGATGCCTTGATAATAGGTACGGGCAATGATCATGTTCCACACGCTGAATGCTCCCGGCAGAATGACCGCCCACATGGAATCCAGCAGACCCAGATTGTTGATGAGCAGGTAGGTGGGGATCAGACCGCCGCTGAAGAACATCGTGATCACAAACAAGGTGTTGAAGATCTTTTTGCCTTTGAAGTCCGGCAGCGACATGGGATAAGCGGCAAGCATCGTCACAGCTACCGAGATGATGGTGAAGATGATCGAGTAAAGTACTGCGTTCCTGAAGCCGACCCAGATCTGCTTGTCCGAAACGACACGCTGGTAAGCATCCAGACTCCACTTGCTGAAATCAAAGGAGATGCCCTTGTTTTGCAGCGTGACCGGGTCCATAAAGGACGCGATGACGATGTAGATCATCGGAACGATGATCGCCAGCAGGAACAAGCCCAGAAGTGCGTAGCCGCAGTACAGGATGATCTTATCTTGTCTGGTGTAGAGGGCCATTTTTGATTTTTTCTGTTTTGCCATGGTAAACCCCTCCTTACAAGCCCTTGCCATCGTTCATTTTGGCAACGATCTTGTTCACTGCGATCAGCAGGATGACGTTGACAATGGTGTTGAACAGACCGACTGCCGTGGAAAAGCTGTAATCGCCGTCCAACAGGCCCTTTTTATAAACGTACGTTGCAATGATCTCGGCAGTGTTCAGGTTCAGGTCGGTTTGCAGGGCATAGGCTTTTTCAAAACCGATGCTCATGATGTTGCCTGCCTGCAGGATAAACTGAATAACGACCATATCCTTAATGGCGGGCCACTCCACCGTCATGATCTGCTGGATCAGGTTTGCGCCGTCGATCATCGCAGCTTCCTTCAGATCTTTGCTGGCGTTAGAAAGGGATGCGGTGTACATGATGGATGCCCAGCCGGCACCCTGCCAGATGCCGCTGATGATGTAGATGGGGCGGAACGCTTCCGGCAGCGTCATGAAGTTGATGCTGGTGTGAAGCAGGCCGTTCACCGGACCGGTGACACTCAGCAGCACCCGGACGATACCGCACAGCACGATGACCGAGATGAAGTTGGGCATATACAGCACCAGCTGCACCTTCTGCTTGATCTTCTTGCTCTCGATACGGTTGAGCAGGAATGCCAGCAGGATGGGGATCGGGAAGCCCCACAGCAGACCGTAGACGCTCAGCTTCAGGGTGTTGATCAGATAGCGCTGGAAGTCCGGCGAGGACATGAAGCGGGTAAAGTTTTTGAAGCCTACCCACTCGCTGCCCCAAATGCCCTTGAAGGGATTGTACTTCTGGAACGCGATCAGAACACCGCCCATGGGAGCGTACTTGAACACCAGCGTCAGCGCCACGGCAGGCAGCAGGAACAACAGGTAAAGCTGCCAATGCCGTTTGATGTAGACCCATGTGTTGTGCAGCTTGCGTTCTGCTGTCAGCACAGCCGTTTCCGGCGAGGCCGTCTTTGCTTTCATGAATCATTCTCCTCCTTTTTGATTTGCTTGCCGTTTGATTCGTACTTTACATTTGCACCTTTGAATTTTACGTTTTTCACTTCTATTGTGCAAATGTAAAATCCTTTGATTTATTTATACCACTCACGCAAGCGAATGTCAACGATAATTCATGGTATACATCAAAAATTATTGTGGATTTGTACAGATGCACAAATCCAAAAGTGCGCAAATATGCAAAATGATGATTTGCATTTTTGCATTTGACTAATTTGTGCATTTGCACTATACTGGAGTCGCAAAGAATAAGATCCGTCACCGGACTTTATCTATAAAAGAAAGAACACCCGCTCCTATTTATAAAGAAAGAGGATGACTTATGGCAACCAAAGTCACCATTCAGGATATTGCAAACGAACTGCAGCTTTCCCGCAACACAGTTTCAAAGGCCATCAACAACACCGGTGTGCTGGCAGATGCCACACGGGAGAAGATCCTGCGCAAAGCCGCCGAAATGGGCTATAAGCAGTTTGCCTATCTGCCGCTGTTTCAGGAAGACACTGCAAAAGCTGCAGAGCATTCCATTCTGCCGAGTGACAAACGGGAGATCGCCATGCTGACGACCCAGTTTCTGAGCAGCTCTCACTTTTCCTCCATGATGCTGGATCGTTTCCAGTCGGAAATCGAGCATCTGCATAGCTGTACGACCATTCATCGCATTTCTCCCATAGAGCTGAAAGAGAAAAAGCTTCCATCTTCTCTCAACATCCAGCGCACAGCCGGCATCATCTGCATTGAAGTATTCGACTATGACTATGCACAGATGCTGTGCGATCTGGATGTTCCGCTGCTGTTTGTAGACACCCCTGTGATGGATATGCGTCCTCCCCTTAAAGCCGACCGCCTTTATATGGAAAACCGCATTGAGGTCCAGAATGCGGTGGCCCACATGGTCCAGCGCGGCAAAAAACGCATCAGCTTTGCGGGGGATAAAAACCACTGTCAGTCCTTCTTTGAGCGTTATATGGCTTATAAGGATGCAGTGGAGTACTTTGGTCTGACAGAAGGCCTGAGCACCTGTGCGATGCCATCTGGACAGCAGAACTATCCGGTATCCCTGTACGAAACCATACGTCGGTTCAAAACGATGCCGGATGCCTTTGTCTGCGCCAATGACTTTGTTGCCATGGATCTGGTCAAGGCATTGAATGAACTGGGGTATTCGGTTCCCGATGATATCTGGGTCTGCGGCTTCGATGACAGCCAGGAGGCTTCTTACTTTGCCCCCCATCTGACTTCGATCCATATCCATGGACAGATCATGGGCTACACCGCTGCCAATCTGCTTATGACCCGCATCGAAGAGCCATCGCTGAACTATCGCACCGTCTATACGGAAACCAACCTGATCCTGCGCGAATCCACAGGAGATTGAGCGAAAGGAGAATCCCCATGCGTGACCTGTGCAATACGGACAAGCCGCTGTTTGCTGTGCTGACGAAATTGACTTACAGTGCTTACCTGAACATCTTATGGCTCGTGTGCAGCCTGCCCATCGTTACCATAGGGGCTTCTACGACCGCATTGTTCTACGTCACGCTCAAAATGGCGGAAGATCGGGACGATGGTCTGACCCGGATGTTTTTTAAGGCGTTCCGGGAAAATTTTAAGCCTGCCACAAAACTCTGGCTGATCCTGCTGGCAGTCGGCAGTTTCCTGGCTGCGGATGGCTTTGTGCTGCGCCGAATGTGGAGCGAAAACATTTTCTGGACACTGCTCACTGCAGTGCTTATTGGTGCGGCAGTTCTGTACGGCATCGTTCTGCTGTATGCCTTTCCTCTGCTGGCACGGTTTGAAAACACCACCTTCGGCATCCTGAAAACAGCGTTTCTCGTGGGTGTCCGGTATCTGTTTTGCACCCTGCTGATGGCGGCGATCTATGGCATCATGGGGTACGTCATAGTGTTTGTGTTCACGCCTGCATTCCTGCTGGGCATGGGTTTCTGCGCCATGCTCTGCTCCTTTCTGATGCTTCGGATCCTCTATCAGATCGGTGGAGACCCTGATGCAGTACATGAGGAATACGACCATGACAAAAACTGACCGGGATACGCTCCGCTCCCTCCATGGGCGCAAAAAGTGGGAGCACATCTGGGCATATTACAAGCTGCCCATTGCGATCGTGCTCATCGTCGTCTATATCCTCGGGTATGCAGCCTACCGTCATGTGACGAAAAAAGAGGATGTGCTTTACCTTGGTCTGGTAAATATCACTGCCGGGTCTGATCTGACGGAACAGCTTACCACCGGCTTTGCCGAGGCGCAGGGTCTGACCAAAAAGCAACAGGTCGATCTGCTGTCCGGCTTGCTGCTCAGCGAAAGCGACCGCGCAGAGGAGCAGTATGTATATGCTTCGGAGATGAAGCTGCTGGGTGCAGTCAGTGCCCAGCGGTTAGATGTTGTTCTGATGGACGAATATGCACGGGATCGACTGTTGGCAGAGGATTATTTTCTCGATCTGCGGACACTGGATGCGTCTTTCCATGCACTGTCGGATCTGAACGCCGGTGGGACCGTGCTGGATATTTCGGACACGCCGTTTGTCAGGCAGGCAGGTTTTTCTGGCAAGGTCTATCTTGGGGTAGTGCAGAATGCACCGCACCCGGAGCGTGCAGCCGCTTACATTCATTATCTGTTCCAGCGGTGACCGTTGGGTTTTAGCTTATAGGATAAAAATAAGGAGAAAACGCATGGACATTTTAACGATTGGTGAAGTTTTGATCGACCTGACCCAGACCGGCAAGGATGCGCGCGGCATCCCCCAGTTTGCCGCAAACCCCGGCGGTGCACCGGCCAATCTGGCTGTGGCTGCTTCCAGACTGGGCGCACAGACCGCCTTTATCGGCAAGGTGGGTGCGGATGCCTTTGGCCGCTACCTGAAAGAGGTTCTGGCAGAAAACAAGGTAGACGTTTCCGGCATGGCGGTGGATGCAGACCATCCCACCACTATGGCTGTTGTCTCGGTGGATGCCACCGGCGAGCGGGATTTCAGCTTCTACCGCAGCGCCAACGCTGACGTGATGCTGTGCAAAGAGGACATTTCGGACGAAGCTCTGAAAGCTGCCAAAATCGTCCACTTCGGCTCTGTCAGCCTGACCGCTGATCCCTCCCGCACTGCCACGCTGGATGCTGCTGCCCGCGCCAAAAAGCTGGGTGCTACCATCACCTACGACCCCAATTACCGTGCAAACCTCTGGAAGAACAAAGAGGATGCCATTGCCCAGATGAAAGCTCCCCTGCCGCTGGTGGATATCCTGAAGGTGTCCGATGAAGAACTGCCCCTTCTCACCGGAACCACTGACTGCGAAAGCGGCACGGCACAACTGGCACAGAACGGCATCCGGCTGATTTTTGTCACCTTGGGTGCAAACGGCGTATTCTACCGCTTTGGGGAGAAAACCGGCCATGTGGCAGGTGTCCCCTGCAAGGTAGGCGACACCAACGGCGCAGGCGATACCTTCTTTGGAGCTGCTCTGTCCAAGCTCTGCAAGGAGGAGCTGGACACCCTGACGGTGGACAAGCTGGAAAGCATTCTGGCCTTTGCCAACAAAGCCGCCAGCATCACCACCAGCCGGCATGGTGCTATCCCCGCCATGCCCACCCTTGCAGAAGTGGAGGGCTGAACCATGGCAGCAAAACAGGAATTTGCGTCCCGGTTCGCCAAGCACAAGGACGAGCTGGAATGGCTGTTCATGGAGCTGTACCACAACCGGGAAGGGTTGGAGGTTCTGGAGCGGGAGATGGCAGAAGCCTACAACGCCCGCAGCGCCGAGCTGAAAGCACTGGACAAGGCACGCACTGCCGACCCGGAGTGGTACAAGCGGGGCAATATGTTCGGCATGACCATGTACACCGACCTCTTTGCCGGAAACCTGAAAGAACTGGCAAAGAAGCTGCCCTACCTCAAGGAGCAGAAGCTGACCTATCTGCACCTGATGCCCCTGCTGCAGATGCCCCATCCCCACAACGATGGCGGCTATGCGGTGGAGGATTTCGACACCGTAGACCCGGCCCTTGGCACCAACAAAGATCTGGAAAACCTGACCCGGGAGCTGCGGAAAGCCGGCATCAGCCTGTGTCTGGATTTTGTCATGAACCACACCGCCAGCACCCACCGCTGGGCCATGGCGGCAAAGGCGGGCGACCCGTGGTTTCAGGCCTATTACCACCTCTACGAGGACCGCACCATCCCCGACCAGTACGAGCAGACGGTGCCTCAGGTGTTCCCCAACACCGCACCCGGCAACTTTACATGGTGTGAAGAAATGCACAAGTGGGTGCTGACCACCTTCCACGACTACCAGTGGGATTTGAACTACGCAAACCCGGCGGTGTTCGTGGACATGACCAAGAGCATCCTGCACCTCGCCAACCTCGGCGTAGAGGTGTTCCGCATTGATGCAGTGCCTTATATCTGGAAGCAGCTGGGCACCACCTGCCGCAACCTGCCGCAGGTGCACACCATCGTGCGGATGCTGCGCATGGTGCTGGAATGTGTCTGCCCGGCGGTCATCCTCAAGGGCGAGGTGGTCATGGCTCCCAAGGAGCTGGCCGCCTATTTCGGCACCCCGGAAAAGCCGGAATGCCACATGCTCTACAACGTGTCCACCATGGTCAACCTGTGGGGTGCCCTTGCCAGCCGGGACACCCGGCTGCTGAAGGCGCAGCTGGATGCCCTCCATGCCCTGCCGGACAACTGCTGGTTCGTGAACTATCTGCGCTGCCACGATGACATCGGCTGGGGTCTGGACGAGGCGGTGGAGAAACGGCTGGGTATCGACCCGCAGAAGCACAAGGAATACCTGTACCACTTCTACGAGGGCAATTTCCCCGGCAGCTGGGCAAAGGGCGAGCTGTACAACTACGACCCTGCCACCGGCGATGCCCGAAGCTGCGGCACCACCGCCAGCCTGTGCGGTATCGAGCAGGCACTGGAAAAGGACGATAAGACCGCACTGGACTACGCCGTAAAGCGTGACCTTTTGCTGCACACTGCTATGGCGTTTTTGCAGGGCTTCCCCATGCTGAACTGCGGCGATGAAATTGCACAGCTCAATGGCTGGGATTACAAAAACGACCCTGACCGTGTGGAGGACAGCCGCAATCTGCACCGCACAAAATTCAACTGGGAGGACGCAAAGCAGCGCACCCGGAAGGGCACGCTGCAAAACCAGCTGTGGCAGGGCATGGAGCAGCTGCGCCAGATGCGTGCAGACCCCTGCTTTGCCCCGGATGCGTGGGTAACCACATGGGACAGCCACAACCCCGGTGTGCTGGCGCTGGTGCGCAAGCGCGGCGAGGAAACGCTGGTGGGGCTGTTCAACTTTACCGAGTACCCGGCAGGGGCAAGTCTGGACGCTCTGGGCGGCGAGTATCACACCCCGGAGGGCACTTCCGTCTGGCTGGCGGATGTGGAACTGGAGCCGTATCAGGCATTGCTGGTAAAAACAAATAAGTAAAGCGGAATACTCCGGTAACTTTCTCTTGGTTGGAAAGTTGCCGGAGTATTTTTGTTTCGCGCAAACTGCAAGGTCACTGGATCATTGAAATGTCGGAGATGATTGCCACCGCCAATGCCACGCGTGCCTGCGCAAAAAATCCCCCCGATACCGGGTATCCGGTATCGGGGGGATCTGTCATTCTGAGGCTTTACGGAGGAAGCGCTCAGAGGTTACTTTTTGGGGAACGCCTTGTTCCAGATCTCAATGGTCTTGAACTTGGGCATCCAGCCGTCCGATTCAAACTTGCCTTCCCGTGCATCCAGCAGACCCTGCTCCACGCACCACTGAGCGGCCTTGGCCAGCTCGGCGTCGGTGATGTCTGCAAAGGCGGGCTGTGCGGCGGGTTCGGGCTTGCCCTTCTCAGTCCAGATGAGCAGTGCCAGCTGGCCGCGGTTTGCGGGGATGGCTGCACCCTCGGGCAGGAGGTTGTGCAGGATCACGCGGGTGGCGATCTCGTAGCCGCCCCAGATGGCTGCACCGCCCACGGCCACGGCGGCAATGGTGCCACCTGTGGTATCCATGGGTGCGGGTTCTACGCCGAAGTCTTCATCAAAAGGTTCGTCCGGGTCAGGTTTGACCACCGCGCTGGCCGACCAGTGGGCGATCAGTTTGACCGGGTAAGCGGGCATCTCAAACGTCGTGGTCGCGCTCTTGGCATTGTCCATCTTGAGCTGCAGCTCTTCCGGAATGCCATCGGGGAATTTCTCGTAGAAGCTATCGGGGTACTTGATCTCCCATTCCACGAACTCCATGCCGGGGTATTTCTCGGCATCATACGGGGTAGCTGTGATCTCCACCGTGGTGCCGATCTCTGCGGGGATATCGCCGCCCTCGTCCAGAGTGGACTTTGCCGTGCCGCCCGTAACAGTAACGGTACTCCTCAGCACGGAAGCGGGGATGCTGTAAACGGCGGTCAGCTTCACGCCTTCCTGCGGCATGGTAAAGACGATCTTTTCCGTGCCCTTTTCCGTTTCGGAGCCCAGCTTGCCCTCGGTCGGGGCAAAGGCGGTGCTGGTGCCATTTTCCACCTTCCAGTGATGGAACGACTCATTCTCCTTGACAGGCTCATTGGCTTCGATCGTGACGGTCTGGCCCGGCTGTACGAACACCGTGCCCGTCTGTCTTTCGCCCTTTCCGACGCGGATCGTGCCGTCCTTCACTGTGACTTGCATATCTAATACAGGTGCCGGGAAGCTATAAGAAGCTTTCAGCTCCACCGGGCTGGCCGGCATGGTGAAGGTCATATTTTTTTCGGTATTTTTCTGCTCTTCGGTCAGTTCAAAGCCTTCCGGGCTGACCACTTTCCAGCCGCCGAACGTTGTAACATCCGGGTTTCTGTTCTCACCGCTCACCGTGACCTTTTCGCCCTCAAAGGCGGTAGTCAGTTTTCCGTCCGTGTCACCAACCACCTGCGCGGTGCCGTTTTTCACGGTAATGTTGTAAGTCTCTCTGGGTTCAATACGCAGGTATTTGCTTTCTATTGTCTCAGGAATCTTGGTAATGCGGGAGTCCTTGTACTCCTCCGAAGATTTGTCCGTGAAATAGACATAGGGTTTTTTATTCGCCTGAGTGAAGATCACTTTGCCAAGGTTACTGTAACTGTACCTGTAACTGTTCAGTTCCACCTTGCCAGCTGCCGTGATCTCAATCGCATCGTGATCGCCCACACACTCAAGAAAAACATCTTTTCCTGCAACTATCTTCACATCACCTTCGATTGGTGCTTCACCTTTAATTTCTACCGTACCGCTGCATGTGATATTTGCGCCATTTTCGATCGACCAATTCACACTGCCGGACGTCACCTTCACATTGTCTGCACTGTTCACCGTCAGTTTCGAAGCCGTCGTGCCCCACTTATTACCAAGCTCTATATCGCCAGTACAGTCAATCATCGTTTGGTCGCCAATGCTGCCTTCGGTCGTGACATTGTTTGCCCCATTCACGGTAAGGCCATCCCTTGTCAGGTTTCGGCCGCGATAAGACGAACCGCCTAAATTTTTGAGGATCACATCACCGGAACAGCTGATCTCCGCCTTGCCATTAATTGCTACAATAGCTTCTTCTGCAGCATCGTCACCTTCAAGCTTGGTCACTTTCACATCCTTTGCGCCGGTCACAGTCAGGTTACCGTTCACAACGTGGCGTGCATTCGCTTCCAGATCAATGGAAACATCCTCCGGTGCCGTGATGGTCAGGGCGCCTTCAAAGGATTTTCCATCCTTCAGCTTCAGGGTCTTTTCCTCAATGTTATAGTAGAGGACACCGTCTTCAAGGATGTCTTCATAGTTCTTTCTGGTAACAGGCGTATCATTGATTTTGATTTTGAAATCCTGTACAATTTCGGCAACCGGATTGTCGTCCTTGTCCAGTTTGGTGATCGTGCCAAGCAGCTTGCTGGGGTCAATTTCAGCTTCCTGTTGACCATTGCCGATATAAATGTCATCGTCATCTACAGTTTTCAGCGTAACATTGCCGCCGGTGATCTGGATGTTTTCGCCTTTGCCACTCACTCGTCCGCCGCCGATGGCCGCAACAGGACCGCCTCCGCCGCCGGATCGAGAATATACAGTGCCTCCCTCAATGGTAATGTTTTTGCCGTCACCTTGAAAGCCGCCGCCAATGCCTGCTGCTTCGCCACCGGGTATCGCCGTTACATTACCATCGCGAATCGTAATATTTTGACCCGCCGCGCTTTGACCTCCGCCAATGCCTGCACCCCATGTACCGCCGTGGGCCTCGATCGTACCACCTTCAATCACAATATTGCTGGCATTTTTATGCCATGCGCCGCCAATGCCCGCACCACTCTCACCGCCGTAGGCATTCAGCGTACCGGTGCCGCTGATGGTCAGGGTCCCGTTGTCGTCGGCCTTTTCCACACCGGCGTGGCCCGTGCCGCTGTGCAGGGTATTCGTGCCTGCAATGACCAGCTCCACATTGCCGCTGACCGAGACTGCCGCGCCGGAAGCATTGATATTGACATTAGACAGTGTGACTTTTGCAGCGGTAGAATCACCACCCTGGATGGTCAGGGTGTTGGTCGTCGTGCTGCCGTCCGTTGTGATATACAGATTACCACTTTGCTGGGCTTCATTATCGCCCTGCTTGGCATACTGTTTGCCATCATCCCCAATATAGACTGTGATGCTGCCGTACTTGAGATTCATCTGATACTCAGGTTCTGCCATCATATCGTTCTCTTCGTCCAGCACGCTCACCGCGCTTTTGGCGGCGGTGCTCTGCTGGAGCAGGGCATCGGTGCTTGCGGCCAGAGCCGGGGCGGAAAGGCTGAACATCATGCACGCTGCCAGCGCAGCGGAAGCTGCCCGCCGGGCCAAAATATTTCGTTTCATAGGGGTTCCTCCTTTGCGAAAATTATTACGGGGGGGGGTATGCATTACGGTACTTTGATTATCTCACACTTTACCGGATTTTGGAAGCAAACCTGCGTGAATCGCCCTAAAAGCAGCGTGAAAAGCATGATTTGTGCCGGTTCTGTTGCAGTTGTCCGGCCCGCAGGCACAGCAAAGCCCCCGGCAGGTTTGCGCCTGCCGGGGGCTGTTTGCTGTTTTACTGCTTGGGGAATGCCTTATTCCACACTTCGATTACCTTGAACTTCGGGGTCCAGCCTTCGGGCTCAAAGCGGTCGCCCTTGGTAGCCATGGTGCCCTGCTCGGTGCACCACTGTGCGGCCTTAGCCATATCGGGGTCGGTCACATCCGCAAAGGCGGGTGCGCCTGCGGGTTCGGGTCTGCCTGCGGTGTTCCACACCAGCAGTGCCAGCTGGCCGCGGTTTGCCGGAATGGCTGCGCCCTCGGGCAGCAGGTCGTTCAGGATGACGCGGGTGGCGATCTCGTAGCCGCCCCAGACGGCTGCACCGCCCAGTGCCACGGCGGCAATTGCACCGCCCGTGGTATCCATGGGTGCAGGTTCTACGCCGAAGTCTTCATCAATAGGTTCGTCCGGTCCGGCCACCGCGCTGGCCGACCAGTGGGCGATCAGTTTGACCGGGTAAACGGGCATCTTAAACGTAGTGGTCGCGCTCTTGGCATTGTCCAGCTTGAGCTGCAGATTTTCCGGCACATTCTCCGGGAAGTTCTCGGGGTACACGATCTCCCATTTCACGAACTCCATGCCGGGGTATTTCTCGGCATCATACGGGGTAGCTGTGATCTCCACCTCGGTGCCGATCTCTGCGGGGATATCGCTGCCCTCGCCCAGAGTGGACTTTGCCGTGCCGCCCTCAACAGTAACGGTACTCCTCAGCACGGAAGCGGGGATGCTGTAAACGGCGGTCAGCTTCACATCGCCTTTGGGCATATCAAAGCTGATTTCCTCGGTGCCTGCTTCCTCCTTGGAGCCAAGCTTGCCATCGGTCAGGGTAAAGGCGGTGTTTCCCTCTTCCACCTTCCAGTGGTGGAACTTCACGCCCTTGGCGGCATCCTCATCGGTGGGTGCTTTGGCCTTGACGGTGACCGTTTCGCCCTCAAAGGCGGTATTCAGGCCGGTGGTGTCTTCGCCCACCTGCGCGGTGCCGTTCGCAACGGTAATGCTGTAGTAAGTCTCCCTCGGCTCAATGCGCAGGTAGCTGCTTTCTGCCGCTCCTGCAAGCGGATGGATGCGCGGGTCGATCAGCTTTGCATCCTCGGCTTCGCTGGTATAGTAGACGTATTTTTTGCCGTCTGCCTGTTTGAAGGTGACAGTGCCCACATGGCCGCCCGGTGCATTGTTTTTCAGGATCACAGTACCGGAAGCGGTGATGTCGGTATTTTCGGAGACTGCTCTTTCGTCATCACTGATGGTAATGGTGACATTCTCGGCCTTGTTGATCGTCAGGTTTTTCGCTGCTCTACCGTCGGTACTCTCAATGGTCACGTCACCGTCGCTGGTGATATTTGCGCTGCCCGTCACAACGCTGTTGCCTGCAGAAAGCGTCACTTCGCTGGAATTATAAATGTTCAGGCTTCCGTTCACAGCCATATTTTCGTCGCTGCGGATATCCACCTTACCGGTGCAGTTGATGTAAACCCAGCCATCAATTGCTGCATACTGGTCACTGGTGACGGTCACATCATCTGCACCTACAACACTCGAATCGCCCTGCTGTCCGATCGTCAAATCGCCTCTACCGATGCCGCCGTTCAAAATGACATCCGTTTCCGGCGCTCTGACCTTCAGCAGGTTCTTGATCCTATTTGCTGCCGTCAGGGTCTTTTGCACCGGGTCGTAGACGATACGCCCACTCTTCAGGTTTTGATAATTTTCGCTGGTGACAGGCTTATCGTCAACATAAATGCCAAAATCTTGCACAACATTGTAATTCGGGGTCAGAGTCACGTTATTGCCCGGCATGGTAAAGGTGACTTTGGGGTTCACCTTCTGCTTATCTGTAAGCGTGATGCCCTCAGCAGTCCAGCCGGTAAACTCTGCGTTTTTTCTGCCTGCTGCGGTCACGGTGACCTTTTCGCCCGCAAAGGCAGTCTTCAGTTCTGTATTCTGCCCCTGCAGCTTGATGGCTGCATCTTCTGCAGTATTGATGTTGTAGCGCATTTTCGGCGCAATGCGCACATACTTTGCCGTTTCTACTGGGATGGGCATAACATTCGGGTCAATTGCAGTATCTGCTGTATCATCGGTGTAGTAACCATAATCACCAGCGTAGGTAATGCTCTGTGCAATTCTGCCGTTTTGGTTCTTTTTAAAAAAGGTCGCCGGGCAGGCGCATTCAATTATCACATCGCCACCGACCGCAGAATCGCCCTCGCTTTCGATCTGCACACTTGCCGCGCTGTGTACGGTAAGGTTTCTGCCAATAGCCGCCCAAGAACTGTCATTCGTTATAACGGTCAGCTTCCCGGTGCAGGTAACATTTACATCGCTCTGAACCGCTGCAAATTTCTGACTGGAAACCGTCACATCATTCGCATTTTCAATTGTCAGGATACCGTTAAGTCCGCTATCCTGCAATGCAAAATACTTGCCATTCAGCTCTACATCCACGCCCGGTGCATTGATAGACAGGAGTCCGTAGATGGTTCCATTTGAGGTCAGCTTTTTGGCAGCCGGATCATAGCTGAGGGTACTGTCACTACTGTCACCAAGAATATTGTCGCAGTTTGCGCTGGTAACAGGTATTGCCTTTTTGCCGTGTGTAACAGTAATACCGTAGTTAACTATGTCACCATTTTCCGCGTCCAGCACGCTCACGGCGCTGCGGCGAGTCATTCTCAGCTGCATCAGCGCATCGGTGCTCTCAGCCAGCGCCGGAACGGAAAGGGTGAACATCATGCATCCGGCCAGCGCCGCCGATACTGCACGCCGGATAAGTTTGCCTTGTTTCATGGTACAACCTCCTTTTTCCCCTCGCATTTTTACGGGGGGGGGTATATATTACAGTATCTTGATTATTTCACACTTTACCGGATTTTGGAAGCAAACCTGCGTGAATCGCCCTAAAAACAGCGTGAAAAGCACCATTTGTGCCGGTTCTGTTGCAGATGTCCGGCCCGCAGGCACAGCAAAGCCCCCGGCAGGTTTGCGCCTGCCGGGGGCTTTACTATGTTATGAAAGATCAATCCTTCTTCTCTGCTGTGCGGGCAAAGAAGTTGGCGAGGATCGCACCGGAAATGTTATGCCACACGGAGAACACAGCGCCGGGGATGGTAGCCAGCGGATACTGTGCAAAGTGTGCGGCGGCCAGACTGGTTGCAAGGCCGGAGTTCTGCATGCCCACCTCGATGGAGATCGCGCGGCACTTGGTGGAGTCCAGCTTGAGCAGCTTGCCCACGCCAAAGCCGGTGAGGTAGCCCAGCACATTGTGCAGGATGACCACCACAAGGATCAGCAGACCGCTGGTCATGATCTTGGCGCTGTTGGCGGAGACCACGGCGCAGATGATCAGCACGATGGCGGTAGTGGAGACCAGAGGCAGCACGCGGACGGCTTCCTCGGTGAACTTATGGAAGAAGTGATTGACCACAAAGCCCAGTGCGATGGGCACCAGCACCACCTTGACGATGGACATGAACATGCTCATGGGGTTCACGTCAACACGCTGGCCAGCGTACAGCAGGGTGAGCAGCGGAGTGAGGAACGGAGCCAGCACGGTGGAAACAGCGGTCATGCCAACGGACAGTGCAACGTCGCCCTTGGAAAGGTAGGTCATCACGTTGGAAGAGGTGCCGCCGGGGCAGGTGCCAACCAGGATCACGCCAATGGCCAGCTCGGTGGGCAGGTGGAACACCTGCGTGAGCGCCCATGCCAGAAACGGCATGAGGGTAAACTGTGCAACGCAGCCGATAATCACGTCCTTCGGGCGGCTGAACACCACCTTGAAGTCCTCCGGCTTCAGGGTAAGGCCCATGCCGAACATCACGATGCCCAGCAGGTTATTGACCCACGCCGTCTTTACCACGCTGAATGGGCCGGGGAAGAACAGGGCACCCGCGGCCACCACAATAACGATGGCGGCCATGTACTTGCCCACAAAGTCGCTTACTTTTTCCAGTGTTTTCATAATTGTTTCTCCTTTTCCTTCTGACATGCTTTGGGACAAAAGCATCCGCAAAACAAAACGCCCTTGTCCCCTACGGTCTGTAAGAGACAAAGGCGTGTAATATCCTCTGCGGTACCACTCTTATTGCCAGCACAACGCTGACCACTCAGTGCACGTCCAACAACGCGCGGCCCGTGATAACGGGGGCCTGCCGTTCCTGCTTACTGGGGCGCACACCGTCCATTCAGCCGGAAAGCTCGGAGAGGATCTTCCCACGGATGCCCTGCACTGCCTTGCACCAACCGGCAGCTCTCTGCAGCATTCCTTCCGGGTACTTTTTCTCGTCATAGCCGTAATATTCTTGGTGACATGGAGTATACTCCCCTGCAAAGGCAAAGTCAATAGAATGAGGCCTTCTGATTTTTCATGCAGTTCATTTCAGGAGTGAAAGTGGTTCACGCAGCAGACAAAGCAGAACGGCATCGGCACCGACTGCTCCGGCAGGATGACGCGAAGCCATGGTCTAAAGAGTAGGCGGCAATGCCATCACACAACAAAAGACCGCTCATCTTTTCGGGTGAGCGGTCTTGCTGTTTCTGCGGTTTATTCGCCTTTGGCTTTTGTAAGCAGCATGTGCACGTATTCCGCGCAGGCATCCCAGTCGCGGGCGGCGGCCTTGTCCTTCGGCATCAGGCTGCTGGCAAGGCCCACGCCAAGGCAGCCCGCCTTGCGGAACTCCGGGATGTTCTCCGGCGTTACGCCGCCAATGGCAACATAGTTTGTGTCGTCCTGGAATCCGATAATCTGGGGCAGGAGAAAAACGACCTCTGAGCCGCTTTTTCCTGTCTGATACGCAAAAAAGATCCCGTTCACCCAGAAGTGGACGGGATCTTTTATTGCTTATGGGGCTTTACTGCAGCCGATCAGGCTTTGACGAAGGCAGCTGCTTACTTTGCAGCCAGGTATTTGCCCAGTTCGCGGCCCAGCGTCAGGCACATACCAATGCTCACACCGGGGATCGGGGTGATATACTCGGGACCGAAGCGCATACCGCAGGTGTTGCCGGAAGCGTACAGGCCCTCGATGGGCTGATAATCCTCGTTCAGCACCTGCTGGTCATTGGTGGTCACAAAGCCGCCGGTGGTCACCAGTGCAAAGCCCAGACTCGGAGTGGTGACATGGGCGTAGAAGGGAGCCTTTGCAACTGCATTCAGGAAGTGCGGGTCCTTGGCAAAGTCGCTGTCGTAGCCCTCGGCGCAAACCTTATTGTACTGCTCCACAGTAGCGGAAAGGGCTGCAGGCTCCACACCGATGTACTCGGCCAGCTGCTCGATGGTGTCGGCGCCGGCAACAGCCGTGACATAGCGGAGTTATTGAAGGGTCACGGCAGTTTCCTTTCGGCGTGTTTTTTCTATCCTACCGCAGAGCCGCCAAAAACGCAACGTATTTTCTTCTTTGAAATACCAAACGGACATTGCCGGCATATCCAAGATACGTTTTACCCACCCTGCAATTTCCCTTATAATAGCACCGCAGTCTTGAAACGGCTGCAACATTCCCATATCACAAAGGAGGCTTTCCGGTATGGGACAACGGCAAAGTGAGATCATCAAAAATCACATGGAAGTCTACTGGCACGACTATGCGTCGGCCAGCAAGGGCGTCCCCATTACCGAGGCGGGGCTTGTGGAAAAAGCCTCCGTCATTGGACGCACCGGGCTGATGCTGCTAGAATGCGGCACCGGCGCATGGCGTGTCCGAAGCTCCATGAACACCCTTTCGCGGGAGCTGGGAGTCACAACAACAGCGGACATCGGCCTGTTGTCCATTGAGTTCACCTGCTTTGACGGTGACCAGTGTTATACCCAGTCACTCTGTCTGACAAATACGGGCGTGAATACCTCCCGGCTGAACCGACTGGAGCATTTCGTCAACGACTTCGACCGGGAAGGAAAATTTATGACCGGCGAAGAACTGCACAGCCACCTCGATGAGATCGAGCGCATCCACGGCTTGTATTCACCCATCGCACTGGGCTTTGCAGCTGCACTGGCCTGCAGCTGCTTCACCTTTCTGCTGGGCGGCGGCATTGTGGAAATGCTGTGTGCCTTCTGCGGTGCAGGCATCGGCAACTTTGTACGGTGCAAGCTGACAAAGCACCATTTCACCCTGTTTCTGGGCATTACGGCGTCGGTCTGTTCAGCAAGCCTCGTGTATGCCATCCTGCTGAAGCTGGCAGAGGTGCTGTTTGCCGTATCGGCGCAGCACGAGGCGGGGTATATCTGCTCCATGCTCTTCATCATTCCGGGCTTTCCGTTCATTACCAGCGGCATCGACCTTGCCAAGCTGGATATGCGCTCCGGGCTGGAACGTCTGGCCTACGCCGTCCTCATCATTCTGGTGGCAACCATGACGGCTTGGATCATGGCACTGCTGCTACATTTGCAGCCGGTGCAGTTCCCTGCCCTGAGCCTGACACTCCCGGAAGAGATCGTGTTCCGGCTGCTGGCAAGTTTTGGCGGTGTGTTCGGCTTTTCGCTCATGTTCAACAGTCCCCGGAACCTGGCAGTCTGCGCCGCCCTTATCGGTGCGGTAACGAACACGTTCCGGCTGGAGCTGGTGAGCCTTGCGGGCTTTCCGCCCGCTGTTGCAGCGTTTCTGGGCGCACTGCTGTCCGGACTGCTGGCCTCCTGCCTGAAGAGCGCCGCCGGTTATCCCCGCATCTCCGTCACCGTGCCGTCCATCGTTATCATGGTACCGGGACTGTATTTCTACCGTGCCATCTATAATCTGGGCATCCTGTCTCTGATGGACTCCGCCACATGGTTTGCAGATGCCATTCTCATCATCGTGGCACTGCCGTTAGGGCTGATCTTCGCCCGTATTGTCACTGACAAGACTTTCCGTTATTGCACCTGATGTACAGCATTTCCATTCTCCCTTATAAGGCAAAACGCAGCGAATCTTTTAACGGTTCGCTGCGTTTTGTTTTGCTGTAATGCACTTATAAAGGGAGTTCGTTTACAGGGCGTTTACTCGCCGTAAACGATCTTGGTAGCAGTTTCCACATGGCGTTCCAGCCGGTCGGCAAAGTGTTCCAGCGGCAGAAAAACGCCAAGTTCATCGTAGCGGGTTCCGCCGTCCTTGAGCGTATCCTGTCCATAGTAGACCACGGAACGGGGCAATGCGTGCTGCAGCTTCATCTGGATATCCCAGACGGTGGAGTAGGCCTCCGCTTCCGTTACCTTCTGCTTCACGGTGTCCGGCAGTTCGTAGATCAGCAGCAGCCCCAAATGCTGGTTGTAGTGGTACTCCACCACATCCATCGAGCCTTCGTCGTAGCCGTGATACTTGCAGTAGCCGCTGGCAAGGTACATTTTTACCTTTTCCTGCTTCTGGAACACCCGGATGAACCGGTCGTATACTTTGCTGCTCACGGCAACTTTGTTGTTCGGCAAAAGAACGCCGACATCATCCGTCAGGATCACCGGGTTCGGCTGACCATCGGCGTTGAATTTGAACGGGATCAGGGCAGCGTTCCGTAGCAGGTCAAACATACTGTGCTGGCAGATTGCCATCAGAAAGGCAGACAGATCCTTGTTCTCGTAGGCATTGAACAGTGCTGCGGCAAACTGCTGTGCACTCACGGCCGGCGCATCCAGTACGTCTGCCATGTCCAGCGAGTCGTTGAAGGTATCCATCAGGCGTCGGCAGGCTTCTGGATTTTTCAGGATCTCCCCGAACAGTGCCTCTGCCTTTTCTTCTCTTGGAAATATCGTTGCCATCAAAAAGACCCTCTTTCTGTTTATTTCCAGCTACCTATTATAGATTCATAATGCCCAGCTGTGAAATACTGCTTTCATATTGCTGCTATATACAGAACACTTTTTACACATTTTCCAAGTGCCCGGATAATGGACACTGCAATCATGAAATTGCACGAGGGAAATCGAAAAATATATAAGTTGGTTTGAACGAAGGCAGTTCCTATGTCTGAAGTCAAAAAGGTCGTGCTGGCATATTCCGGCGGTCTGGACACATCGGCTAAATAACTCTGGTCTTTTTTGTTGGGGCGTGTGCAACAGCCCCGTGTTATCATTTTGAATAATAGGTTTTAGATCCGAAAGCCAACCAGATGATCGAAGCCTTTGATTCGGCCAATCAACTGGTCAAAGATGAAGTTTTGGCTCTGCCAGAAGAATAATCCCCACAAACCAGAAAAAACGTCAACGCATGAGAGAGCAATCTTTCGCGTTTGACGTTTTTCTTTTTTGTTTTGCCACCGTCATTCTGTACAAAATTTGAGGATAAAATTTTATATCCAAAAATCTGCAAAAATCGGGTTTCTGAGGTCATTTTGCCGTTCCTCCCCGAATTTTGCTACAGATCTGCTACAAACTTGCTACAAACGACTGAAAAGGGGACATAAAGATTTCAAACCATTCTCTGACCAGCTGGACTTTTGAGCATCATCCCCGGTAGACATTCCTGACCGTTGGAACCCGCGCACTAATCAAAGCCCTGCTAGGGCTTTGATTGCCCCGCCTGCGGCGCGGCCGTGCTGTTCGAGTCCCTAATTCTCTATACACTAACATAAGTCCGCGTATAGTGCAAAAAAAGCCACTAACTTCTGTTAGTGGCTTATGCATGGTGGAGAATTAGGGACTCGAACCCCAGACCCCCTGCGTGTGATGCATAATGACTTTTCGATTTTTAAGACGATGATTCGTTAAATAGGCTCGATTTGCTACAGATCTGCTACAAACGGCAGTTTTTCGACTTGCATCAGTAACCTGTTTTTTATATTCTCACTGGCCAAACTTTCAACTCCTATACTCTCCCCTCGCCAAAAAAGTCTCAAATGTTTTGTGTGGTTTGATGATAGTATTTTCAGTTGACGTATGATACACTGAATTTTAAGGAGTTATTCAGTTGTACTGTGACTACTTATCTAAGCATTTTTACGGACACCAAATCTTGCATACAAAAATGCGAGATCTGCTTTGAAATGGGGTATTTTGCTTATGTTTAAAATCAACAATCTGGCAAATCAGACAAGTCACATCGTCACCGAACAGAAGGGTATCTTCTCCATTGTTGAGCACAATGTCGATTTCTCCGTAGCGCCTTGCAATGCAATGGAAGAATACTATATGAGCCAGATGAATGTCAAACGGAAACAGGCCATTGCCAATCTCAACGGAAAAGTTGGGCTTGTTCTCCAAGCGGGCGCAATGCAGTACATTGTTGGCAACGTGCAAGCAACCACCGGATTGAAGGGTGTTGGCGACTTCTTAGGCAAAATGGTAAAAAGTTCCGTCACAAAAGAAAGCGCAATCAAGCCGGAGTACGTCGGAACGGGTGTGCTCGTGACCGAACCCACCTATAAATATCTTCTGACCGAAAATGTCGGTGACTGGACAAGCGGTCTTGTAATGGAAGACGGCATGTTCCTGGCCTGTGAATCCACTGTCAAGCACGAGATTCAGGCACGCTCCTCGCTTTCTTCTGCAGCACTCGGAAATGAAGGACTCTTCAATCTACGGCTTGCTGGCAATGGTGTATGTGTACTGGAAAGCAATGTTCCCCGTTCGGAAATCGTAGAAATCGACCTTCAAGACGACGTTTTAAAAGTTGATGGCAGCTTTGCGATTTGCTGGTCCGGCAGTCTCAGCTTTACGGTTGAACGTTCCGGAAAAACCTTGCTTGGTTCTGCCGCATCCGGTGAGGGTCTGGTAAATGTTTATAAGGGAACTGGCAAAGTATGGCTTGCTCCATTAACGCCTTCTCAATCACTGGTTAGCGCAACGCATGCAAAAAATGCAAAGTAATTGACCCCCTGTTCTTATTGCTTTCACTGTTTTACTTCTTTACAGCATCATCTTTGCAAAAAGCTCTTGGCCTTTAATATAGAGGCCAAGAGCTTTTTTGCTTGCCGCTGAGCTTCTGCTTCAAAGATCGTGTTCAGCTTAATTTTCAATCATCTACACTTTGCGTTTCAGATAATTCTTCCCAGTCTTCCGGGTTTCCACACCTACGGAGATACTCATGCCCGCCATCGACTGCACACAATCCGCAAGAACAGAATTTGAAATCATGCACAGAGTATGCAAAGTCATGAAACATATAAAATAGGAAAAGCGTCAAAAATCATCTTGGCCAGCGCTCTTTTCTGGACATGAGTGGCGCGAATGGTACATGAGGATGCGTCTGGTACCAGTAAGCTGTGGTAGCGACATCATCCTGACGTTCAAAAAGACCTCCGTGACTGGCACCAATCTGCTGCAGAGTTACCTTAAGGTCCTTCTCAAAAAGGATAGGATCAAGAAGATGCCAGCGGTAGAAGCTGCGTTGTGGCATCTGATCATCATTGTGGTAATCATTATGAAGGAAGGTATCGTGGCTAGAGTAGTAAGGATAGCCAAGATACGGAGTACAGTACTGATTTTCAACGGTTTGGCCATTTTGCTGTGTTGCAAAGCTCCATGCACCGCCGAAGTAATCTTCTGTTCCGGTTCCGCAAATGGTTGGATAATCCTTGTCTCCATCGATGTAGAATTTCATCTCACCTTCTCCGTACCAGTAGCGTTCGAGGCTGGTAAGCGCAAGATAAGTTCCAACGTACTGGCCTTTCCCTTTGATGTTGTCGAGGACAACGTAGTCTTTTGCCTTTTCCGTTATGCGCTGACGACGCCACTGGGCATGGAAATAGGCAGCATCCTCCGGAACCGTTGTCAGGCAATAGTCGATCTGATAAAAGAAGGCCGGAATCGGCTCATCACACTGATTTTCAATGGTAATACGGGCGTTTTTACGGAACGGCATCGGAAAATAGCTGTTGAAACCACGGGTCGGATTGACAGCAATCGGGACTGAGTTTACCTGGTAGGAAACACCGAAGCCGCAGCAGAAGAAATCGCCAAGCGGGCATTCAACGGATGGGAATTCTTCATCGTCCCAGTACATGCGCAGAACAAGATCCCGCAGAACATAACGGTTACGTTCACTGGTACGGTCTGTAACGGTGATCCAGATGTGCTGAATCATGCCTTCTCCCTGGATCTCACCAAGTGTTACGGTCTCTCCTGCTTCTATTTTCGGGATACACGGGGAACCTTTTCTGGACGGACCAAGATCGCTGGATGCCATGCCGCCTTTTCCTTTTTCTCCGTTCCGGTTTTCCCAGTTGATGGAACGGGACTGTCCGTTTTTCAGCCGGAAAATATTCTGTAAACCACAATCAAACACCATATATTCCTCCTACTCACAAATGAGCAACTGTCTTTTATGTTGAATTGAATTCATTCAAACCATTCCGCTTAACAGGTACAGTCTCCACCCATGTTCCAGTTGATTCCTTGAAGGGGATTGCTTGCAAAGTTGTTATTATTGTACACTTTTATTTGTATAAAAGCAATGTGCTACTGCCATAAATCTTTAGCACCACACTCATGAATGCATAACCACAACATGAATTTTAACAAACAGACAGATAAGCCGACTCAAAAAGAAACATCATTGTAGACCAATTAAGCAAAGTCAATAGCACAGGTAGCCAATAAGAACGAAATCGAACGGTTTGAGTTCGGTATTCATCGCTTATAGCCCTGCCATCGCTTACACCAAGTAAAGAACAAGGGCAGTGAAAGATGCCAAATTCAAATTTTTCGTATACCAAATAAGGCCCTGTGTTTGTTTCAGGGCTTGAATCTCTCAAAAACTTCAGGCTGCTTTTACAAATCCCTGTTCAACAGCATGCTGCTCTGGCGTTTTCAGTTCGAAGGGCATCTGGTCACGCAAGACTGCAAAGACTATAAAGACCAGTTTGTGCATTGACGCTGCTTGAGCAACCTTTGCCGGTTTGTTTTTACATTTCTTTTCATAATAACTGAGCAGTACGGGGTTCGCTGCAGAGTCCTTTCCACGCTTACAAATCGAATTAACCACTCCCATGTGAAGTGCAGCTCTTGCATAGGGAAAGCCACGTTTTGAGAGCTTGTTCTTTGTTCCTCTGAATGATCCGGATTGCCGCTCTGTTGGGTCTAAAACCCAATATGCTGCAAGCTGTTTCGGCTTCTTGAACAACGAGATATCTCCGATTTCTCCTAGTAAAAGGGCTGCCGAATGACTACCAACACCAGGGATGCTTTGCAGCAAAGAAACGTTGTTTCGCATTTCTTTTATCTGAGCCAGCAAATTATCTATTGCGGTTTCTATTTGAAGCACACTTTCGGACAATGTACGAAGCATTTGAATGGTACACACAATGAGTGTTTCATCGGCACATGAATGAATCCCCAATGTCTGCGCTTTTTGCGCTGCGGAGATTAGCAATCCAGCTTTCTTTTTAGCAAAACTATAACCAGACTTGCTTGCAGCAGCAATCACTTCAACCAGTTCTGATTCTTCCTCTACAAGCAAAATGGTCAGCGTTGGAAAACGTACAAGCACAGCGCAAGAAGTGACGCCTCCCACATCGGAAAAGACCTTACCGGCAAAGGGACGGTTCTTTAACTGAATCATATTCATTCTCCAAATCGCATGATGTCCAATGGATGGCAGTGGATGGGTTTGCCTTTTATAACCTGCATCTGCTGCAGTCTGATCCTGATCGCAGACCAAGAAACCCCAATCCGTTGAGCCATCTCCAGAATTTTTTCATAGTTAGGGTCAGACACTGATTTGTACAGAATCCCATTTGGCAGAGTCAACGCTACACGTTCTATTTCGGCATTGATCAGAAATGTTGGCATCAGCAGCTCTGCTGCAAGGGTATCCGCCTGCCATTCTTCCCACGAGGGCTTTCCGTTTCTCTCCCGATAGGCAATGTGCCCACGGCACTTGACTGCTTTTCCGTAGTCGTTCGGAAACAGATCAGCCAAAATCTGATGTGCTGCTTCATGCGCTATTGTGAAATTCCGGCATGCACATTTTCAGTTTCAGGGCTGTCCGGGCCTGTATTTTGTGGGCGAAACACTGGACTGCGCCGGCAGCTGCGGCGGCTTCAAACTGCACTGGGCCTTCGGCAGCGGGATCGCGGCAGGGCGGGACGCCGCCCGCCGTGTTCAGCGGCAGCGGAAAAAATAGCTGTGCAGAAATGCGGAACACCCGGAGTTTGCCCGCATCGTGTTCCACGGCCTGCGGCATTCCAGCGCCACTTGCCAGTCGATTGAAGGGCACAAAAGGATCTTTCCACATCATAAAAAACGGCCGCCTGCTGCATCCATCGGTGCAGCAGGCGGCCGTTCTTTCATTTACAGTTCTTCGCTGAAGAACTTCTTCATTTCCTTCTTATCTTCTTTGGGAAAGATCAGTTTTTTTCCTCAAAGCCCAGCACATAAGTAACCACCGCTGCAACAACGATCGCTGTCACGATTGCAATGCTCATGGCAACGATCGTGTTCTGGAAGATCGGCAGTGCCAAAACGGTGGAGTAGCCCATCACATAGGCTTTTGCGCCCAGCAGACCAGCAACCACACCGCCGACAGCACCACCGGCCATCACGCCGTACATGGGCTTCTTACGGGGCAGGTTGATGCCGTAGATTGCGGGTTCCGTAACACCGGCCACGATGCAGCCAAACGCGATAGACAGTGCTTCGGCGCGCTTTTCAGCGTCCTTGGTGCGCAGTGCCACACCGATGCAGGCGCCGCCCTCTGCCATGTTGTGCAGGATGAATGCAGGGCGGAACACGGCATCATAACCGGGATTCGTCAGCGCCTGCGTCATGAACGGCACCAGGCCAAGGTGCATACCGCACATGACCAGCCAAGGCAAGCAAGCAGCCAGCAGACCCACGGTGATAAAGCCGATCTTATCGCCAAGGAAGCCAAAGACAACGGCCAGATAGTTGCCCAGATAACCGCCCAGAGGTGCCAGGACCGTAAAGCCCAGAACCACCGTCACCGTGACGGTGCACAGACCGACCAGCAGGGACTTGAAAATTCCCGGAATAATTTTATTAAAGAATTTTTCCAGATAGTAGGCACACAGCGCGATCAGCAGGGCAGGCAGCAGAGAACTGGAATAACTCATCAGACGCACCGGAAGTCCCAGCAGGGTGATCGGCTCACCTGCGGCCACCAGCGCTGTATACTTGCCATGCAGCAGAGCAGCGGCACACATCATGGAGTAGATCGGCGTTCCGCCCAGCTTCTTCGCAGCGCCATAGGCCGCAAAGATGGGCATAAAGAAGAACGGCGCATCGGCAAGACCGCTCAGAAGAGCGTAGGTCGCAGTATCTGCAAAGCCCGCATTGACCAGCGTGATCAGCAGCAGCACCACCTTCAGCATACCGCCTGCCACCAGACCCGTGATCATCGGGGCGACCGCTGCCGAAACATACTCCAGCACAGCCACACCTGCGCTCTTCAGCGTCAGCGGCTTTTTTTCTGCCGGAGCGTCCAGATTTTCGTTGACTGCTGCGCCTTCCAAAAGGTCAAAGTCTTTGACCACCGTTTCATACACGGGCAGCAGGTTTTTCCCCAGGACGACCATGAGCTGCCCGCCAGCATAGATCACGCCCAGAACGCCGGGAACTTTTTTCAGTGCTTCCTGATCTGCTTTTTTCAGATCCTTGACCACAAAGCGCAGACGTGTCATGCAATGCGCAACGCTGTTGATGTTTTCTTTTCCGCCAACCAGCCGAACGATCTCCGCTGCGGCGCTTTTTGCATCGAATGCCATTTGATTTCTCCTTTTCTGTCCAATTCCTGTTACTCGGCCCAGAGCTTTTCGCCATTGCTCGCAATGACATCCTTCATCCAGTAATAGCTCTTTTTGGGCTTGCGTTCCAATGTGCCATTGCCCTTATCATCCATATCCACATAGATGAAGCCATACCGCTTTTTCATTTCGCCCGTGGAAAGGCTGACAAGATCGATCGGAGCCCACATGGTGTAACCAAGGCATTGTACACCGTCCGTCACGATCGCTTCCATCATTGCCCGCAGATGGTCTTTCAGGAAAGCAATGCGGTAGTCATCCTGAATGGAACCATCTTCTTCCACCTTGTCCACTGCGCCCAGACCGTTTTCTACAATAAACAGCGGCTTCTGGTAGCGATCCCACAGTTCGTTCAGCAGGAAGCGCAGCCCCAGCGGGTCAATGGGCCAGCCCCACGGGGTCAGTTCCAGATACGGGTTCGGATCGCCGCCGATCACGTTCATTCTGGTTTCTGTGCTGCACACATTGGAACGGTAGTAGCTGAAGGAAACATAGTCCAGCGCGCCAGCTGCCAGAATCGCATCATCTCCCGGTTCGGTGTGCAGGGTCACGCCCCGGCGTGCCAGAAGGTCTGCCGCATAGCTGGGATAATAACCACGTGCCATGGTATCAATGAAGTAATAGCTTTCCCGCCGCTTCTGCAAACGGGTAAACACATCCTCCGGCTTGCAAGTTGCCGGGTAAAGCTCACTCATGGCATACATGGCACCAAACATACTGCCCGGCATCATTTCATGGCCCAGTTTCACGGCGCGTGCGCTGGCAAGGAACATATTGTGCACCGCGTTGTAGTGGGTCTGGTTGTCGCACTTGTGGGTACCGCAAGCCGCAAAGCCACGGACCGCGTTGATCTCATTAAAGGTAAGCCAATATTTGCAGCGCTTGCCGTACCGCTCAAACAGTGCTTTGCAGTACCGCACGTAGCAGTCGATGGTGTGGCGGCTGGACCATCCATCGTATTTCAAGGCCAGTGCAACCGGCAGCTCATCGTGATGGATCGTGACCAGCGGCTGCATTCCATGCTTTTCCAGTTCGTCAAAAATGCCATCGTAGAAGCGGAATCCTGCTTCATTGGGTTCCAGTTCATCGCCAGTCGGGAAGATCCGGCTCCAGCAGATGGAGAACCGATAAACATTCATGCCCATGCCTGCCAGCAGTGCAATATCTTCTTTGTAACGGTGGTAATGGTCAACCGCTTTGTGGCTGGGATAGTAACGATCTTCGTACAGACAGGGTTCTGCGCCGTCCGGGAGGGAATCCGGTGCAAAAAAGCTGCTGGGGAGTTCGCCAAACTGACCATCCGCCGTTTTGAACGTGTTGCAGCGGGGATGTTGTACCGAACCGTCGGTTTCAAAGTCATGAGTGGACAGGCCGCGTCCGTCCTCCTGATAGGCACCCTCAAACTGAAAATTCGCAGTTGCACCGCCCCACAAAAAGTTGTTGGATAGCTGCATTCTGAGAAACCTCCTTGTATTGTGAAACATCCGGGGATGCTGCCCCGTATTCTGATCGACCGGTCTGGATCTGGCATGAGTGTAGCAAAAAAAGAACGTTCTGTCAGCAGTTTTCGCAATTCGGAAAAAACGAGTCTAAAACCATCCATTCTGCACAAATCAATTCTCTGATTTTTGTGCAGAAATAATCGCTGTAAAGCAAAAAAGCCGCTCTGTTTCTGGAAACTTCCAGTACAGAGCGGCAAATTTTCAAATTCTGTTTTCTTTAAGCAGTTTTCTGCTGCGCAGATATTCATGGTAGCGATAAGCCAGCAGGTCCGTCAGCACTGCATATAAAATACGGTGGGTATGTACTTCACGGCAGTGACGGTATAATAAGCAATAGTCGACCAGCGGATTTTTTTCTGCGTCCGGGTTGGAGGTGATCATCACGATCTTCCCTCGGAAGTTCTCAAATGCCCAGTGCGCGCGTACCGAATCCGTATTCTGCGGACGCTGCACATATTCACCGCTGTCACTGAACACGATGACCAGTGTTTTATCGTCCGCATTCCGGATATAATCCGCCTGTTTCTGGTCATCAATGTTCGTCACGATAAATTTGCGTTGATCGCGCAGCTTTGTCTGCAGATCCAATGCAGCCGTTTCAGAAAAGTCACAACCAAATGCTGCAACCTTTTCATAATGGTAAATTTCTGCTGCAAGCCGATCCAACTTTTCCCAGTCCAGCAATTCATAGGTCATACGGATATCCCGGAGCACCGCATCCACATAGGCATCCGTCGAATGTTCATCAATATAGCGCATAACATCCGTTACGAAATAGTTTTCGCGCTGTTTTCGATTCAAATTGATCGCAGCCTGTTTTTGGAATGTCCGATAGTCCTCATAGCCAAGAACTCTGATAAATTTGGAGATCGTGGATTTTGACACTGCACACAGCGATGCCATTTCCTCAATAGAAATCATGTCCAAGTCGCCATAATATTGCAGCATCTTCATTGCGATGCAGTACCATGTAGAACCGGGAAGGTTTTCATTCAGGATGTAGAGCAACCGTCTGTGCAGCGTTGTGGTAAAGTCGCCGCTTTCCTCATAGCGCATCATGGCAAGGCATCCTCCCTTTTCAACAGCAGTTTTTGATTTTATTATAGCATTGAAGTTGTCGTTATGCAAAGCCCGTCTAAGTTCGGCTCACGATGCGCAGAATCTTCACCGTTTCCGGTTTTGACGGCTCTTTCAGCACGATGCTTTTGAAATAATTGCGGTTCGGGATCTCTGCCCGGTGCACCAGAACATCGTTCCAGTCCTTCATGCAGGGCTGGATGCGGGTCACGCTCCCGGTTCCGGCAATCCCTGCATTACCTGATACGGCATCTGTATCTACCAATGGTGTTGCAACGGCTGCAACTGTCGATGATAATCTTACCCAAATCTAATTATTCGACTAACACATTATTTTCTACTGTATGTAGTAAAATTTCAATCTATAGCTTTCTCAAATTTCTATTTTTCACCCAGATATAATAATCATGATCCAAAGCCTCTGAGTCGAAAGACTCAGGGGCTATTTTTATGTCTGGAGGTGAGCACTTTGTTATTCCGCACCATCACTATCATTATTACTATCGTATTTTAACGCGCAGCTGCGCAGAAAGGAGAAAGCATTATGAACTTTTGGTCCGAAATCGTCAAAGAAGTTGGCACCGTCTTGGTGGAGGTCCTCGTCCGCATCGCTGAAGAAATGGAAAACAACAATTGATCACAGTACACTGAAAAGGAGATTTTACTATGCCCGCAAATGTTGAAACGATGTTCTCTGTCCGTGAGACACCTTGGCACGGCCTTGGCCGTATCATTATGGATGCCCCTGCAAGCCGTGAAGCCTTGGAACTAGCCGGTCTGGACTGGCAGGTGGAAAGCCGCAATATCTATTCCGGCACGGGTGCTATGATCCCCGGCTATCGCGCAAATGTCCGCAGCACTGATGATGCTGTTCTGGGTGTGGTATCCGACCGCTACCGCATTGTGCAGAACGAAGAAGCATTTCAGTTCACGGATGACCTGTTGGGTGAAGGTGTTACTTACGAAACTGCCGGTTCTTTGCAGGGCGGCAAGAAGGTCTGGATGTTGGCAAGGCTTCCGAGGAAATATCTTATCGCTGGAGATCAAGTAGTACCATATCTTGTAATCTTCAACAGTCATGACGGAAGTTCTGGTGTGAAAGTGGCTATGACTCCGATCCGTGTAGTCTGCCAGAACACGCTGAACCTCGCGCTGAATACTGCAAAGCGCAGCTGGACTGCGCGCCACACCGAAAATGTTCTGCTGCGGGTGCAGGATGCCCGTGAGACCCTGCAGCTGGCCAGCAACTATATGGTTGAACTCGGCAACCGTGGCGAAGAGCTGGCTCGTATCGATTTATCCGATCACAAGGTGCAGGAGTTCATCAATGAGTTTTTCCCGATTTCTGAGGACCTGTCCGATTGCCAGCGGAAGAATAATCTGCGCCTGCAGGAAGATCTGAAGACTCGCTACTACAACGCACCGGATCTGGAATGGGTCGGCAAGAACGGTTGGCGCTTTATCAACGCAGTCTCTGATTTTGCCACCCACGCAGACCCTCTCCGCAAGACCAAAAACTACAACGAAAACCTGTTCCTGCGCACCACAGAGGGCAATCCCATGATCGACAAGGCTTACAAGATGGTGCTGGCCGCAGCATAAAGGAGCAAGCCATGAATGATGTAAATAACCGCATTTTCAGGGAATTCACGGAATTTTTTGACAACGTTGAGAAGAGTGCTTCTGAAATCAGCGTTACCATGGCTTATGAGATCACGATGAAAAGTACCATCAGCACCGCCATTATTGTTTTGGAATCCGAGGGCAGACTGGAGGAGCGCTACTGGAACCATCTCAGGGTGCAAAATAATATTCTGGATTTTCTTTATGACCTGTGGGTTGGCTCTTGTCATTCATTGGCCAGTGACTTTTCCACGATTATGAAAGACTTGGTGGAATACGACTTCATCATTACCGAATCAATTATGAGAGAAAGGATGCAAAGTGCATGAAAAGATTGATTTCAACTTTGAACCTGTCCAAAGAAGATTGGCTCCGTTATCGCAAATGCGGCATTACTGGCACGGATGCCGGGGCTATCCTTGGCCTGAATCCCTACCGCTCGGCATTTCAGGTGTACCACGATAAAATCAGCGATACCATTGAAAATATCGACAACGAAGCCATGCGGCAGGGCCGTGATTTGGAGGATTATGTAGCACAACGCTTCACCGAGGCCACCGGTCTGAAGGTACGCCGTGCAAATGCCATCTACCAGAGCGAGGAACATCCGCTGCTTCTGGCAGACTTTGACCGCCTGATCGTTGGGCAAAAAGCTGGATTAGAGTGCAAAACGGTCTCACCGTTCTCTGCGGACAAGTGGGCGGATGGCAAAATCCCCGCACATTACATGGCTCAGGTCAATCACTATCTGGCTGTCAGCGGTTTTGACTGCTGGTACATTGCTGCTCTGATTTTCGGGAAGGAGCTGGTGATTCACAAGATCACAACCGACAAAGAAGTTCTGAACAACCTCATTGCCAAAGAAGAGCACTTCTGGAAATACAACGTGATGCCCGAAATTCCGCCTGTACCTACCGGAAGCGAGGGGGATACACAGCAGATCAATCAGCTGTACTCTGCAGATGATCGAAACAAAACTGCCGATCTGAATCCCATCCGCGACCTGTTGGATAAGCGGCAGGAGCTTTCTGATCAGATCGAACAGCTGGAGCAGGAAAAGACTGCCATCGAGCAACAGGTCAAGCTGCAAATGCAGGATGCCGCTTATGGCACAGCACCGGGCTATAAGGTATCGTGGGTATCCTCCGAAAGTAAACGGGTAGACTCCCAGCGTTTGAAGAATGAACAGCCCGATATTTTCAATCGGTACAGCAAGAATGTAAGCAGCCGCAGGTTTGCCATTATCCATGCAGCATAATTTTTGTACGCCTATAGGCACACAAAATTTGCGCTTCAGCTATTTTTGTTTAATAGAAAAGCACAATACTGTTTACACAACAATAATTGTATGCTAAGATAAGAATATGAGGTGATGCACGATGGTTCTGCGCAAAAGTTATTTGGATAAGATCATTCCTTTTATCGATCAGGATCTGATCAAAGTTCTGGTTGGAATCCGGCGCTGTGGAAAAACAGTCCTTCTCGGTCAGATCAAGGACGTGCTCCTCCAGCGCAACATTCCCGCACAGAACATTATTCAGGCCAATTTTGAGTCCATGCGCTTCCGCAACACCCGTACTGCGGAAACGCTTTACGACTACATCGCAGAAAAAGCGGAAGGCTGCACCGGCAAAATTTATATTCTTCTGGATGAGATTCAGGAGGTGGAGCGCTGGCAGATTGCAATCAATTCTCTTCGTGTCGATTTCGATTGTGATATTTACCTGACCGGCTCCAATTCCAAGCTGCTTTCCGGCGAACTGGCAACCTATCTTTCCGGACGATACATCCAGATTCAGGTTTTCCCCTTTTCGCTGGCCGAAGCAAAACAGCAATGCATTGAAAACGGAACCTATACTTCGGATGAAAAGCTCTTCGCAGACTATTTGAAGTACGGCGGTTTTCCGCAGCGTTTCTTCCTCCCTGACGATCATTCAATCACCACCTATCTGGACGATCTTTACGAGGCTATCATTGTCCGTGACATCATGCTGCGCCACAATATTCGCGAACAGACCGCATTACGTAATGTCCTTGCATTCCTGCTGGACAATATCGGCAATCCGTTTTCTGCCCGTAATATCAGTGGACGCATGGTTTCGGAAGGAATCAAGACAACCACTGCTACCGTACTGAACTACGTTGATTATTTCAAGGAAGCCTTTATCCTTCTGAATGCAAGCCGCTATGATATCAAAGGAAAAGCACTCCTGTCCAGCACAGAAAAGTACTATGCAGTCGATCTTGGCCTGCGGAACGTTATCAAGAAAAGCGAAAAGCTTGACAGCAACAAGCTGTATGAGAACATCGTATATCTGGAAATGCGGAGCCGTGGCTATGAAGTTCAGGTCGGCAAGCTGGACGACACCGAAATTGATTTTATCTGCTACCGTGGAGATGAAAAGCTCTATATTCAGGTTGCTTACCTGATCACTCCCGCCGATGAAGAACGGGAGTTCGGTAATCTTGAGCGGCTGCACGACAACTATCCTAAGTATGTTATCAGTGGTGATTTGATGAATTTAAGTCGAAACGGAATCATTCATCGAAACATCATTGATTTTCTGCTCAATCCGTAATTTTCACATCATGGGGCACAACAGTTGACGCTGTTGTGCCCTTTTTCTTTATCAGAATTGGAGGCATTCTTATGGAAAATCCATTCGTAAAATTATTTGCTATCGACTTCAAAGATCATCTGGAAGTCAAAAAGTCCGGCAACACGGAGCTGAAATATGTAAGCTGGGCGTATGCCTGGGCAGAGGTAAAGAAGCTGTATCCCTCTGCCAGCTACGAGGTCAAGAAATTCAACGGCCTGCCCTATGTTTATGATCCCATCACCGGCTTCATGGTGTATACCTCGGTCACGATAGAGGGCGTTTCGCACGAAATGTGGCTTCCGGTTTTGGACAGTTCCAACAAAGCCATGAAAGCCGTGCCTTATACCTACACCACCCCGAAATGGGACTACAATCCGCAGACTCGCCGCCGTGAAAAGGTCGGCATCGAAGAGCGCACCGTAGAAGCAGCATCCATGTTCGATGTGAATAAGGCTATCATGCGGTGCTTGGTAAAGAACCTCGCTATGTTTGGTCTGGGCCTGTACGTTTATGCCGGAGAGGATTTGCCGGAAGATGTTGCACCACAGCCGGAGGCAGAGCCGCAAAAGCAGCCGAAACCGAGATCCGCTGCCCCGAAGCAGGAACAGCCGCCTGTGCCCTGCATCTGCGCTCGTTGCAACCAGCCCATTAAGAGGGTCAAGCTGAAGGATGGCTCTATCATGCAGGCGGCAGAGTTTGCCGCCACCCATGAGGGAATGTGTGCAGACTGCTACAAGGCAACCAGATTGAACGTAGCATAACAACAGCTTCAATAATTCTTGGTTCTTGTGCAGATTTGCACATTATGTTACATTTACAATAGTGAGTTTTCTTAGAAGGGAGCAGTACATGAGAAAGTTGAAATATCCGATTGGCATCTCGGATTTTGCCGAGATGCGCAACAACGGATACTATTATATCGACAAAACAAATCTGATCGTTGACCTCCTTGATAAAGGGCCGGTTGAAGTAACTCAAATTACTCGTCCTCGCCGTTTCGGAAAATCCCTTGGTATGAGCACTCTCGCAAATTTTCTAGACATCCGCAAAGACAGCAAGCAACTGTTTGAGGGATTGGCGATCTCCAAAAATACGACACTTTGCAAAAAGTGGATGAATCAGTGTCCTGTGGTCTTTTTCTCTTTCAAGGACACGGACGGTCTGACCTTTGAAAGTGCCTATGGAATGCTGTGCATGAAACTGGCATTTGCATTTCAGGATTATCAGTTTCTTTTGGATGACGATGCTATTTCCGACGATGACAAAGGCATCTTTAAGCGGATTCTGGGACGCACTGCATCTATGGATGAAACCAAAAGCTGCTTTTTGCTGTTGACCCGGATGCTGGAAATCCATTTCAAAAAATCGGCGGTCGTCATCCTGGATGAGTATGATGTTCCCATTGCAAAAGCCAGCAGCAACGGATATTATTCGCAGATGCTGGACGTGATGCGGGCTATGATGAGCACCACGCTCAAAGACAACACCTCCCTCGACTTTGCTGTTGTTACCGGCTGCCTGAAAATTGCCAAAGAAAGCATTTTTACCGGGACGAACAATTTTGTTTCGGATACGATTCTTTCTCCCCGGTTGAGCGAATCCTTTGGTTTTACACAGGCAGATGTAGATCAAATGCTGAAAGATGCTGATCTTGAATCGCAGTCTGCTGAAATCAAGGCATGGTACGACGGTTATCATTTTGGCGATGCAGACATTTATTGTCCGTGGGATGTGATCAGTTATCTGCGGGATTTCCAGTATGGTGTAGCACAGAAGCCGAAAAGCTATTGGAAAAACACCAGCGATAGTGCTATTATCCGTTCTTTTATCGACTATGCAGGTGACAATATCACCACAAAGCTTGAAACTCTGATGGCTGGCGGCTCTATTGTTCAGCATATTGAAGAAAACCTGACCTACGATTATCTACACTCCTCTGAGGAAAATCTTTGGAGTGTGCTGTATCTGACAGGCTATCTGACCAAGGTGCGGGATAGGGATCTGACAGATTCGCTGCCGGATGGCTGCTCTGCGCTGATGATTCCCAATGCAGAGATTCGGGAAATTTTTGAAACCACTGTAAGCAAATGGTTTGACGACAGTGCAAAGGCATGGAATCGCAGCCCGTTGTTTGATGCAGTCTGGAGCGGAAACAACGAAGCTCTGACAAAAGAGATGACCAAGCTGCTGCGTATGACCATCAGCTACCATGACTACCGGGAGGATTTTTACCACGCTTTCCTTGCAGGCATCTTTACTGGTGCTGGCTATGTGGTAGAATCCAACAAAGAGCATGGCGAAGGACGCAGCGATGTCATTGTAAAGGATATCCGCAATGGTCGTGTGGCAATTTTTGAAGCCAAGTATGCCAAAACTCTGGATGCTCTGCCGGATGCCTGCGATACTGCCATTCAGCAAATCAATGACCGGATGTATGCAGCGGACTTCCGGGA
>SKER01000370.1_pt1 | contig 55298 bp, 53 predicted proteins | sample 4826961 | NCBI WGS metagenome assembly SKER01 (sample SAMN11008804, study PRJNA524170) | human gut metagenome | biome: Human fecal sample; material: Feces; isolation source: fecal sample from pouch patient p47 | host: Homo sapiens | place: Israel: Tel-Aviv | collected 2016-11-16 | reverse complement strand
TCGCAGGCAACGAGCAGGGCCGCATGAGAACCATGCAGGGGTGAAACTCCCGTGGAGCTGTGCCAACAGCCGTCCGTTTTATGCCCTTTTTGTAACTGGAAACCTTTTAGCTTCTATTGTGAAAGGGGGGCAACATTATGGAAACAACTGATGTGCCTATCTGGGAAAAGTACACGCTTACGATTGAAGAAGCGTCAAAATACTTTCGTATCGGAGAAAAGAAATTGCGTAAGCTGGCAGAGGAAAATATTGACGCTGGCTGGGTCATTATCAATGGAAACAGAGTGCAGATTAAACGAAAACAGTTTGAAAAAATCATTGATACATTGGACGAAATCTAATGTCAACGAGCCGTAGATATGGTATAATAAAGCATAACGTATCAACGGCTCATTCCTTGACGGAAAGGAGCTTCGCACTATGTCTAATGTAAAAAGAAAAGACAATAAGGGACGCAATTTACGACTTGGAGAGAGCCAGAGAAAAGACGGAAGATACGTTTACAAATATACCGATATTTACGGGAAACCGCAGTTCATCTATGCTTGGAAACTTGTACCGACAGACAAGACACCTGCTGGGAAACGTGAAGATTTGTCATTGAGGGAAAAGGAAAAACAGATTAAGAAAGACCTTGACGACGGTATCAACACCGCAGGCGGAAAAATGACCGTCTGCCAGCTTTATGCAAAGAAGAACAGCCAGAGAAAGAATGTAAAGCTCAATACTGAAAAAGGGCGTGAATACCTTATGAAGATATTGGAAAACGACCCTCTGGGAGCAAGAAGCATTGATACAGTAAAACTATCAGACGGCAAGGAATGGGCTATTCGTATGTATGAGAATGGCTTTTCCTATAAGACGATTGATAACTATAAGCGTTCGCTGAAAGCGTCATTCTACATGGCGATACAAGACGACTGTATCAGAAAAAATCCCTTTGAGTTTAAATTGAGTGATGTTCTGGAAGATGATTCAGAACCTAAAATCATTCTTTCGCCAGAGCAGGAAGAAAAAATGCTTGCCTTTATGGAACAGGACAAGACGTACAACAAGTATTATGATGAAGTGGTTATTCTTCTGGAAACGGGACTCCGTATTTCTGAATTTTGCGGTCTTACAATTCATATTGATATGGCAAAGCGTATCATCAATGTAGACCACCAGCTATTGAAAGACAGCGAGATTGGTTACTATATCGGAACGCCAAAGACCAAAAACGGAGTACGACAGCTTCCTATGACAGAGCGAGCCTATCAAGCCTTTAAACGAGTGTTGCAGAACAGAAGAAAAGCAGAGCCTATCATTGTAGATGGTTACAGCGATTTCCTGTTCTTAAATCAGCAAGGCTTACCTAAAGTTGGTACTAACTATGTGAGTATGTTGCGTGGGCTTGTAAAGAAGTACAACAAAAAGCATAAAGACCAGCTTCCAAACATCACGCCACATTCATTCAGACATACCTACTGCACGAACATGGCAAACAGAGGAATGAACCCGAATACCCTGCAATACATCATGGGACACGCAAATATAACCATGACATTAGGGTATTACGCTCACGGTACTTTCAATTCAGCAAAGGCAGAACTGGAAAGACTGGCTCTTGCTTCTTAATCGGTAGTTGTACTACTCATTTACTACTTTTGATTGCATTTTCATGCTGGTAAATGCCAGCTTATGCAATGTATCTTCCGAAAGGAAAATGCCGATAAAGCTCTAAAATACAGGCTATACCGACATTTACCAGCTTATGAAAAGATAATCAGAAATTTAGTAAGTTTTTATACTAAAAAAATATAACAGAGGATGAAAAATACAATAGAATAATTGAATGTCTTACCAATTTACATGAAGGAAAAAATATTTTAATTGTTGTAGACAATTTTAATATACCAGAAAAGGGGGCTTTGAATGAAATTCTGAGATTGTCAGCAACGATTCTTATTACGACACGATGTAATTTTCAAAATAGTAAATACTATTATGATTTAACTCCATTGGATACTGAACACGGAAAGAAATTATTTATACAGAATTATATCACTCCGGAAAGACTTACTTTTGCAGATGATACTTATATTGAAGAAATTGTTAAGATTTCCCGAGGCTATCCATTAGCTATTGAATTGATAGCCAGAGCAATTAGTTATCAAAATATTCAAATCAAAGAGTTTCTGGAAGAATTGAAATCTAAAGAATATGAAATAAAAGCTTTTGATTTGTCGGCAGATTCTGATTGGAATGGATTGCAAAATGAAAAAATTGCCGGGCAGTTAAGTAAAGTATATCAGCTTTCTGAACTGAGTCCAGAAGAAGTCCAGTTGCTTAAAATTATTAGCATTTTACCTGCCAATTCTGTCATAGCCTCTAATGATTTGCAGAAATATGTTCCTTTTGATTGTAAGAACGCACAGATTTCTTTAGTTTGTAGAGGTTGGATTACACAGTCTCAATATGGATTTTTTATGCACGAGATAGTATGTGTTAGTATTTATAAGTATAATGCAATTTCATATAATGAGTGTGAATTATTATTGACTGAACTGGAAAAAAGTACAAAGGTATCACCTGAGACAAATGTTATATCTGCATTAAAGTATGCAAAATATGTCTATAATATAATAAATATTAAGAGGTTAGATTTGAAATTCAGCAGACACTTGTTTTTGAAGGAAGCTGCACTGGTGTTTAAAGAAACAGGAAATTATAATCAGGCAATCGAATTATTGGAGGTTCTTATATCTGTATATGATGAGAAGAATGTTGAAGATAAAAATGTTTTAGCTGAAGTATATAATAACTATTCTAAAGTTCTTAGTATGGAGGGAAACACGGAGATTGCATTGGGAAAAGCTTTAGATGCAGAAAGATTGATTGATTCAATATCTGAAGATAGTGATAAAGAGTATTATCTAAAGAAAATGATTATTAAGAAGACGGTTGCTATGGACTATGCTCATTTGAAGAAATATAAAGAAGCGTTGTCCAAGATAAAAGAGGCTTTAAAAATTGTAGATTTTATTTCACAAGATATGCATTATCAGGTTACGAATTTATATTCCGATTATGCAAGGCTTCTTTTGGATACCGGTGATATTTTGAAAAGTATAGATAATTATAAAAAAGTATTAACAGATTATGATTCTCAGGGAATTGAAGAAAATAGCCCTTGGAGATATACGACGTATACTCATTTGGCAAATGCATATGCTTTGAATAGACAAATGATTAATGCTAATAATTATGCTTTTCAGGCACTAACTGGAAAATATTCTATTTATTCAGAAAATAATTATGCTATAGCAAATGCATTATTAAGTATGGCCAATATTTATCAATCTGAAAAAAATTTATGGGATGTTGCGGAAGTGTTTTACAAGAAAGCAATTTCCATATTTAAGAAAGACGATATGTCGGATAATTATTGTAGATGTTTGGCTGGTTTGTCTGGTGTAACGCAGAATATAGATTTAGCAATAAAGGCTTGTGATATTCTTCAGTCAGGTAATAAAGTATATGATATTTATACATATTTAGATGTAATAGAGGCATTGATGCCTACAGAACCAGAAAAAGCACTACAGTTGGGTACGGAAGCGTTAAATTTATATATTTCACAAAAAGACCAATCAGTTATTCAATATGTGTATGCTTTAATGGGAAAAGCCAGCTATTTGCTAGATGATAACGATAAGGCAGAAACATATCTAAGAAGTATCGATATATCACATATTAAAGACTCAACATATTTTCAGCAAGCAACGGAGAAAATTGAAGCAAGTATACCTTTATTAAAAATGTATTCAGAAGAAGGGAGTTTTGGAATAATGGATAAAGATAATGGTGTAATATTTACAGTAAATGGAGGACAGCTCAATATAAGTAAAGATGATTCAACGTTATATGCCAATCAATATAATACGAGCAATAATAGTCAGCAAGAAGAGTTGGAAAATGTTATTAAAGCAATTAAAGAAGATATATCTTCTTTAGAAAAACAAAAAGCAGATGAACTTATGGACATAATAGATATGGCTAAGACAGAATTGGCTAAACCGGCACCACAACCGTCTAGGTTAAGAAATTGTGTTACGTTGCTTGGGCCTATGTTTACAGTGGCTAATGGTATTCCAACATTGCTTGCTAATTTGCATGGATTTCAAGACTTGATTTTACAAATTATTAAATAGAGATTAGCAGGGTAAGGTGTTAAAAGCCTAACGAGGACTATGGCGCTTTTGGTGCTGAAAAATGAATATTTCTGTGCGGTAACACCGCAAATCCGGCAAACAGGAAAATGTGGCTATTGCTGATTTTGAAATATTTTCGGAAAACAGAAAGTGCTTTATGGTATACTGTATGATGAGGATGAAATGAAGTAGGGTAAAATATAGAATAATAAACGATATGAGGAGGTAGAATTTGAATCAGGAAATATTAAATTTTATAGATAAATATGTAAAAGAGATTAAAGATAATAGTGCGGCTATGTTTATTGGAGCTGGCTTTTCAAAGAGTGCAGGATATGTTGATTGGAAAAACTTACTTAGAAGTGTAGCTGAAGATTTAGGTCTGGATATAGATAAGGAATATGATTTGGTATCTTTGGCTCAGTACTGTTATAACAGAAATAGGAATAGAAGTATTATTAACGATATGATTTTTGAAGAGTTTACAAAAGAGAAAGACATTGATGAAAATCATCGTATTATTGCCAGATTGCCTATTTCTACATATTGGACAACAAATTATGATTCATTAATTGAAGATGCTTTAACAAAGGAAAAGAAAATTGTTGATGTAAAACATAATAATAAACAGTTGTCACTTACTAAACCGCACCGAGATGCAATTGTATATAAAATGCATGGTGATAAAAGCAATCCGGACGAGGCAATTCTTATAAAGGATGACTATGAAAAGTATTATAGAGAGCATGCTCAATTTATTACGGCATTAAGTGGTGATTTGATTTCAAAGACGTTTTTATTTATTGGCTTCAGTTTCACAGATCCTAATATCGACTATATCTTAAGTCGAGTCAGAATTGATTATGGACAGAATAATCGGCAGCATTATGCTATTATGCGTAGGGTAAAAAGAGAAGATTATAAAGACAAAGCGGAATATGAATATGCAAAACGAAAGCATGAGCTTTTTATTGCGGATCTTATTCGTTATAATATTCGAGCTTTGTTGATAGATGAATATGATGAAATTACGGATATTTTGAATGAAATAAGTAGAAGATTAAATCAAAATAATGTTTTTATTTCAGGAAGTGCAGTGGAATATGGTGATTATACAGAAAGTGATGCTATAGATTTTATTACATCATTGAGCCAACGCTTGATTGCTGCAGATTATAATATAATTTCTGGATTTGGTCTGGGAATTGGAAGTGCAGTGATTACTGGTGCACTGCAGGAAATATATATAAATAGAAAGATTATAAATGATGATAGACTCTTGTTGAGACCATTTCCGCAGGGGATTAAAGATGATACAACGAGAAAAGAATTATGGAAACAGTACAGAGAAGATATGATATCACGGGCAGGAATATCTGTTTATTTGTTTGGAAACAAACTGGATAATGGTCATATAGTGCCAGCTAATGGTGTGAAATCAGAATATGAAATAGCAGTAGATAAACATAATTTGATAGTGCCGGTAGGGTGTACGGGATATGTCGCACAAGAGATATGGAATGAAGTAAATGAGAAGCTGGATGCTTATTATACAAATGTAGACAAAAATTTAAAGAAGGCTTTTGCTAAGTTAAACGAAAAAACAGGGAAAGAAGAACTGATAGAAAATATTATTGCGTTTATTGAATTATTTAAAAAAGGAAAATATAAGCCGATATAATACGAAAGGAGAAGTGATTTTATGTCACATAAAACATTTATTTCATATAAATGGAGTGAAGCACAGAAATTAAGAGATGATATTATTGATGCTCTTAAAGAAAAGGCATCATATTATAAAGGGGAAACAAGCGATTCACCTGATTTGACAGATACAACGACAGATAATATCAAGAAAAATCTAAGAGATATGATGTATGATACATCTGTGACAATAGTGATTATTTCGCCGCATATGAAAGAGAGTAAATGGATAGATTGGGAAATAGAGTATTGTTTGAAGGATGAAACACGAAAGGGAAGAACTTCTCATAATAACGGAATAGTTGGTGTTATTATGAAATACAAGGGGGGTTATGATTGGTTCAAAGCAACACAAAAAAATGAAGATGGTTGTTCATCAATAGTATATGAAGAATCAAAAGTATACGATATTATTAATAATAATCGTTTTAATCAGAATCCACCTAAATATAGTTGTGATGTATGTAAAACAGTTAATTCATTAACTGGATCGTATATTGCATATGTAGAAGAGGAAACATTTTTGAAAAATCCGGATAAATACATTAATAATGCTTATGATAAGAGTGAGAATGATGCAGCTGGTTATAAATTAACAAAGACAAGGTGAAGTGTTGCACGAGAAGATAAAAAAATATAATTAATAAATTTGAGGTAAGATAATATGTCGGGATATGCAAAAAGAGGTTTTGATAAGTATATCGTAGATCAACAGGTTAAATTTTATAAGATTTTTAAACGTGATGTTTTGCCTGTTCTTCCTGGCTTTTATACTTTTGATGAGATCTACTCTATATTCGAAGAGTACTATCCGTTTGATTTACGAGCATTTGAATTTGAACTTAATGGATATCGACACCAGGATAAAACTCTTAGTAAAATTCAACACAGAAAAAGATATTATGTTAAATCACCAAAAAAATATCTTGAGTGTGGACGTGGATTTGAATATGCATTATCACCTAAATTTATTTCAGCTAGAGCAGAAACAATAGAAGAAAACAATAGAAAAGTTCAAAAAGAAAAATTTGTTGAAAAAAGGAATAAAGCTAATGCCAAAATGCAGATAAAGATAAACAAAGCTCAAAATTTGGCACAGGAAATGGAACCAGAGTTTTTGGATAAATTAATGGGATTGTATTTGAAAAAGACAAGTACACAGAAAGACAGAGTGTATATTTTACATGAACTTTATAAATATGATTGTAAAAAAGTAACTGATTTTTTACAGAGAGAAATGAATGCGCAACAGAATTTTCAGTTACGGGAAATGGTAATGAAACACTTACAGGACTATGGTTATTCGCCTAAACTTAAGCGAAAAGATGCAATTCCATTTCATACAAAAAATAAGAAAAAACGTGAAAAAATAAAACAATATCGAAATGAGCGTTTTGATATAAGTGGAATTCCAGAAGAATTATCATATTTAATTGAGAACCATAAATCTCAGGGATTAAAAAGCTATGATTATTTTATATCACATAGCTATTTGGATCATGACGAGGTTCAAAAGTTAATTAAATGTTTAAATCGTGATGACATTAATGTGTATTGTGATTGGATTTCTGATAGAGATTATTTAAAACGATTTTTAGTCTGTGAGGATACGTTAAAAGTAATAAGAAAAAGAATTGATATTTCTAAGGCAGTATTGTTTGCGGACAGCGAAAACTCTAGAAAATCGATGTGGGTTGCGTATGAACTTCAATATGCAGAGAAAACACACAAACCTATTTATACAGTTGGTTTTGATGGCATGAAGGAAATTAATGAACTTAAGGATTATTGGTTTAGGAATATTAGAGTGGAAAAGGTACCATTATAATGAATGATAAGTAATTAAATATTTTGAACTTTTTCATGAAGATAATGTGTATGATGTTAATTTTGCGACATTCATGAGTGATAGGGTATAGAGGTAGGATTGGCAATTGACATTCTTAGCCCATTTTGTTATATTAAAATTACATATCTGGGAAAGTTCTTTAACCGTTCGGTTATCTAATCCCCATATGAGAAAACAAGAAAAACATGGCGGAGAAGATGGAACGGAACATGTAAGACATCGGCATTCTTCTTTGCCATCATAAGAAGGGAGAATGTGGATGCAGAGAAGAAAACTGGAAGAATTGAGTCTGATGGATGATTTCCTGTTTAATGCAATGTTGACTCATCTGGAAACAGGAGAGAAATTTACCAATAAGATTCTGAAGCTGTTATTTAATCGTGAGTTCAAAAATCTGAGGGTAAGTGTACAGAAATTTTATGCAGGGATGAATACAGATCTGCGAGGGGCAAGGTTGGATGTCTGTATTGAAGGAGATTGTGTAAGTATCGAGGGAGATGAGATTCCTTCGGTATATGATGTGGAACCGGATCAGAACAATACGGCAAAAGATATTGGTTTCTGAATTACATGGAGAACACGGATCAGAATAATGCAGTGAATGAAGATTTGAAAGACATCCAGAAAATGGTGGATGTAGTCAAGCAAGACGGGGAGGTGTCATTGCAGTATATGAAGAGTTTTGAACATGACCAGTTGATGTATGAAGAAGGACGTCTGGCAGAAATAAAAAACACAGAACGGGAAAAGAAGCGTGCAGATATGGCGCAGAGTCGGATTAAGGAATTAGAGGCAGAGCTGAAAAAATATAGGAAAAAAACTACGGCGTAGGATAAATTGTAACAATGAAGATAGCCACGGGAAACCGTGGCTATTATGATATCTGGGAAAACTCGCTTTACGTAAAAATGGTTTCATGATATCATTATTTTTATAAATGATGTTTTCGTGGAACCTTTTTTGTTTTGTGGAGGTGCAGGAATGATGGGAAAGAAAAAATTACCAATTGGAATAGAGAGTTTTGAAGAAATCCGAAAAGAAGGCTTCTATTATGTTGATAAAACGGGAGTGATTGGACAGCTTCTTGAAAAATGGGGGAAGGTAAATCTTTTCACCCGCCCGAGACGTTTTGGTAAATCTTTAAATATGAGCATGCTGAAGGCTTTTTTTGAAATTGGTGGAGATTCTGCATTGTTCGAAGGATTGAAGATTTCGGAGAAGAAAGAACTTTGTGAGAAATATATGGGGCAGTTTCCGGTAATCTCTATCAGTCTAAAGAGTGTAGAAGGATTGTCTTTTGAAGCGGCGAAAAAAGCTTTAAAGGATATTTTAGGTGTGGAGGCTGGGAGATTTTATTTCCTGACAAAAAGCAGTAAGCTTACAGCTGAAGAAATAGAATCTTATAAAGCACTGCTCAGGGTAGGTGAGACAGGCGATTTTCTGATGTCCGATACAGCAATGGAGAAAGCTCTTTTGAGGTTATCGTCACTGCTTTGTAAACATTACGGAAAACAGGTGATCCTTCTGATTGACGAATACGATGTGCCGCTGGATAAGGCATTTCAGTATGGGTATTATGATGAGATGGTATCATTGATCAGAAATATGTTTGGGAATGCATTAAAGACGAATCCGAATCTGTATTTTGCTGTGTTGACAGGATGTCTGAGAATTTCGAAGGAAAGTATCTTTACTGGTCTTAATAATTTGAAAGTACTGACGCTTACAGACGTGAGATTTGATGAATATTTTGGATTTACAGACTCAGAAGTAAAAGATATGCTGGAATATTATGGATTATCTGAACATTATGGAGAAGTTAAAGAGTGGTATGACGGATATCGTTTTGGAAATGTGGAAGTGTATTGTCCGTGGGATGTGATCAATTACTGCGATCTTTTAAAAGCAGATCCGAATGCACTGCCACAGGATTACTGGTCTAACACAAGTGGAAATGCAATGGTGCGCAGATTTATTGATAAGGCGGATACGCGAACACGTGATGAGATTGAACGGCTGATCGCTGGTGATGAGATTGTAAAAGAAATTCATCAGGAATTGACATATAATGAACTGGACAGCAGCATCGAAAACTTGTGGAGTGTACTCTTTACGACTGGATATCTGACACAACGTGGCCAGGAAGAAAAGAAGTATCGTTTGGCAATCCCAAATAATGAGATCAGAGAATTATTTATTTCACAGATCCGGGAATGGTTTCGTGATGTATCCAGAAAAGACGGGGAGACACTGAACCAGTTCTGTGAGGCATTTCCAGAACAGAATCCGGAGAAAATAGAAGAGATCTTCAGTGATTATCTCTGGAATACAATCAGTATTCGGGACACGGCATCTTCAAAGAAGGAAAACTTTTATCATGGAATCCTTCTGGGACTTTTGGGATATAAATCTAACTGGCTCGTTAAATCTAATGCGGAATCAGGTTTGGGTTACAGTGACATTCTTGTAGAGGTGCCAAAGAACCGCACTGGTATCGTGATTGAATTGAAATACGCAGAAGATGGTAATATGGATGCTGCCTGTGAGAAAGCTCTGCAGCAGATCGAAGACAGAGATTATGCGGCAAAGCTGAAAGATGACGGGATGCGGAATATCATTAAGTATGGAATCGCGTGCTATAAGAAGAATTGTAAAGTGGTGTTGGGCTGATATTTTTATGTAACATTTAGAAAATGGTGGACATAGTCAAGCTAGACGGGGAGGTGTCATTACAATATATGGAGTGTGAAAAAATGAATTTATCAAAAATACATCATATTGCAATCATCGTATCTGACTACGAAGTCGCAAAGGATTTCTACGTGAATAAGCTGGGATTCTCTGTCATTAGAGAAAACTACCGCCCGGAGCGTAAAGATTGGAAGTTGGATCTTCGTGTCAATGAACACACGGAACTGGAGATTTTTGCAGAGGAAAATCCTCCGAAGCGTGTGAACCGCCCGGAAGCCTGTGGGCTGCGTCATCTTGCATTCTGTGTGGACAGTGTGGAGCAGACGGTAAAAGAACTGGCCGAGACCGGTATTGACTGTGAGCCGATTCGGGTTGACGATTATACCGGCAAGAAGATGACTTTCTTCCATGACCCGGACGGATTGCCGTTGGAGTTGCATGAGTAAAGAGGTGGGCAAAATGATATTCCGTAAGGCCGAAAAAGAAGATTTTTACAAAATAATATCTCTGTACTGGAACTTGATTGATCATGAGCAGGATGAGTCGTCATTCCCTCATTGGAAGAAAGGTATCCACCCATCTGATCTGTAATCGATATAAAAAGTTAGAGTTTAAAACTCGCTTTACGTCAAAATGGTTTCATGATATCATTATTTCTATAAATAATGAGTTCGTGGAACCTTTTTTATTGGGCTTGTGGAGGTACAGGAATGACGGGAAAGAAAAAATTACCAATTGGAATAGAGAGTTTTGAAGAAATCCGAAAAGAAGGCTTCTATTATGTTGATAAAACGGGAGTGATTGGACAGCTTCTTGAAAAATGGGGGAAGGTAAATCTTTTCACCCGTCCGAGACGTTTTGGTAAATCCCTGAATATGAGCATGCTGAAGGCTTTTTTTGAAATTGGCGGAGATCCTGGATTATTTGAAGGATTGAAGATTTCGGAGAAGAAAGAACTTTGTGAGAAATATATGGGACAGTTTCCAGTGATTTCAATTAGTCTGAAAAATGTGGAAGGCTTGTCTTTTGAAGCGGCAAAAAAAGCTTTGAAGGATACGCTGGGAGTGGAAGCAAGACGATTCTATTTTCTGGAACAGAGTATAAAACTTACGGATGAAGAAAAAGAATCTTACAAAGCATTGATTGGGGTGGATGCCACAGGCGATTTCCAAATGTCTGATACGGCAATGGAAAAAGATCTTTTAAGGTTATCAGCCTTGCTTCGCAAACATTACGGGAAACAGGTCATTCTTCTGATTGATGAATACGATGTGCCTCTGGATAAGGCATTTCAGTATGGATATTATGATGAGATGGTGTCTTTGCTCAGAAACATGTTTGGCAATGCATTAAAGACGAATCCGAATCTGTATTTTGCTGTGCTGACAGGATGTCTGAGAATTTCGAAGGAAAGCATCTTTACCGGTCTTAATAATCTGAAAGTGCTGACGCTTACGGATGTGAGATTTGATGAATATTTTGGATTTACAGATACAGAAGTAGAGGATATGCTGGAATATTATGGATTATCTGAGCATTATGGAGAAGTTAAAGAATGGTATGACGGATATCGCTTTGGAAATGTGGAAGTGTATTGTCCGTGGGATGTGATCAATTACTGCGATCTTTTAAAAGCAGATCCGAATGCATTTCCACAGGGTTACTGGTCTAACACAAGTGGAGATGCAATGGTGCGCAGATTTATTGATAAGGCGGATACTCAGACTCGTGATGAGATTGAGCGGCTGATCGCCGGCGATGAGATTGTAAAAGAAATTCATCAGGAATTGACATATAATGAACTGGACAGCAGCATCGAAAACCTGTGGAGTGTACTCTTTACGACCGGATATCTGACACAACGTGGCCAGGAAGGAAAGAAGTATCGTTTGGCAATCCCAAATAATGAGATCAGAGAATTACTTATTTCACAGATCCGGGAATGGTTCCGTGATGTATCCAGAAAAGACGGGGAGACACTGAACCAGTTCTGTGAGGCATTTCCGGATCAGAATCCAAAGAAAATAGAAGAGATATTCAGCGATTATCTCTGGAAGAATTGTAAAGTGATGTTGGGCTGATGGAGAAACAAATGATTACAAAGGAAAATTTTGGTAAGAGAATAAGTGATTTACGAATCGGGGGGGGGGCAAAACTCAGCTCGTGAAATGAGCCTTGCGCTGGGACAGAACCCGAGTTATATTAATCGGATTGAAAATGGCAAAGCACTGCCATCGATGCAGGGATTTTTCAGCATCTGTGAGTATCTGCAGATCACACCGGGTGATTTTTTTAATGAGGATTCAGAAGCTCCGCGGGAAGTGCGGGAGTTGATGGAGAAGATTGAGAAGCTTACACCTGAACAGAGGACTCTGATCAGACAGGTAGTTGAGCAGTTTTTGGGAGAATAATTCCATAAAAGATAAGCAGGAGACCTTTACGGCCGCCTGCTTATCTTTTATATTGTGAGTAAATTTCTGAAATCAAACACATCTTCTTCATCCATCAGGCGTTCCATTTCATTGAGATTCGGATCGGAGTGTTCAAGTTCTCTTGAGAATCGATAGCAGATGGAAATCATATCTTCAAAAGTAAAATGGCGGCCATTTTTTAACCAGGTTCCTACGGCAAGTTCGTGGATCATGAAGGTGCAGATGACAGCCATTTTGGCTTTGGCAAATATCTGATCATCATAAATGGCTCCACAGAAGTAGGTGTAGATCCAGTAGAGGAGAAGCTGTTCTTCGTGAATGGCCCAGTCGGAATAATCGTGTGCGAAGGCGGCATAAATTTCTGTGAGTTCCGTATCATTTTGGCAGGAGCCATAGAGTGGAACGAGCGTTTTCCGAAGATATGTATGCCAGCCTGGGCGAAGAACCTCCATCTGTGGGATAACTGTGCGCCAGATCTGTTTGCATAGAGCAAGCAGGGAGACTGTATCAGAGGTAGAATCTTTGCAGGGCTGTTCAGAAGATACCTGGCATTCGTCATTCCATTTCTGGATCTTGTTTAGAAATCTCTCGCCATATCCGGATTTTTGATGCCGACCGCGGATATCTTCCCACTGGAACAGCTCATTTTTGTCCAGACTGAGCTGAAAATCATGCGCACATGCCAGAAGTTTCTGACGACGTAATCTGACCGGGATGGAGCGATCCTGAATCACGGAGAAAAGATAATCTCTGGTGTCCATCAAGGCAGTAAAAAGGAAATAATCGAAGTCATCGTAAGTCTCCTCCGGCATGGGAACATCTCTGGTGCGGAAGGAGATTTTTTCTTTGTGGGATAAAAAAATCCTCGCGGCTTCCGGGCAGGAGAGGGACAGGGAGTATTCACGCAGCCCTTCAAATTCTTCAATGTGACGTGGATATTTTCGGCAGGTGTCGCATAACATATCTTTACCGGCTTCGCTGTAGATATCGCAGAGATTGTCTTCATTCAGAAATGCACAGCGTTTGTCATACTGACAGAAAGAATGTTCTTTCCAGTCGATGTCATTGTGAAGTCTGTTTCGAAAAGGACCTTTGAATCTACGGTATTTCTGGAGGCTTTTTTCATCGATCATGATCTGCCATCCGGCACAGCAGGTATCGGGACAGGCACCTGCGATACAGGAAAATTCTTTATAAAAAGTAGGTTTTGTTATCTGCATGTCTTGTTCTCCTTAACTTTATGTGCGATAATGTTCAGCAAAAGTATAACATTTTGTAGTGTAAACTACAATGAAAGGAGCCATTCATGGAGCAATATATAAATAATGCACCGTTTGCATTGGTAATCGTGTTTTTGATTATAGGTTTTGTGTTCCTGATCAAAGGAGCAGATTTTTTTGTTGAGGGAAGTTCCAGCATTGCAAAGAAGCTGAAAGTTCCTTCAATCATCATCGGTCTGACGATCGTTGCAATGGGAACATCCCTTCCGGAAACTGCAGTCAGTGTGACTGCATCATTGGTGCACAATAATGAACTTGCAGTCAGTAATGTAGTCGGATCTAATATTTTTAATCTGATGTTTGTGATCGGTGTTTGTGCGATAATGACACCGATCATGGTGCAGAAGGATACGATCGTGAGGGATATTCCACTATCTGTTATCTGTGCGCTGCTTCTTCTGGGACTGGGATATCTTGCACTGGGAGATGTACACGGAATGATATTGGGACATTTGGACGGAGCTGTTTTTCTGGGCGCATTTGCGGGATATATTTTCTATATGATCCGGACTGCAATGAAAGCAAGGGCCGAAGGGAAAAAAGTTGAGATCGAAGCAGTTGAGGAGCTGGAAGATGGAGAACTGAAACTGTTGTCTTATCCAAAGAGTATTCTCTGCATTGTTGGTGGTGCAGTGGCAATTGCATTTGGTGGGGATATGACAGTTGATGCGGCAAGCAGGATCGCAATAGATCTGGGAATGAGCCAGACTCTTGTGGGATTGACGATCGTTTCAATTGGAACGTCACTTCCTGAACTGGTTACTTCTGTGGTTGCGGCACGCAAAAATGAAGTTGATATGGCAGTGGGAAATGCAGTCGGATCGAATATATTTAATATTCTGATGGTCCTTGGTATTGCATCTGCTATCAGTCCGGTGTCGCTGATCAGTGAAAATGTGATCGATATTCTGGTCCTTGTCGGCTTTTCTGTCGTAGTCTGGACATTTGCCAGAAGTGACAGGAAGATCACACGAAACGAAGGTATTGCTATGGTGGCAATGTATCTGATCTACACGGCATATATTATTATGAGATGACTGCCATTCGATATGGTAATTGCAGGCATTTGCAGATAAACTTGAACTCCTGCAGTTTTTGTGTTATGATAGACCAAAATTTGGCTTTTATAAAATTATGCTTATTTTTTACATTATAGTTTGCTTTATATAAAGTTAAGAAGAGAAGAGGAGAAATATTTATGTGTGGAATAGTTGGTTTTACAGGATGCCATCAGGCAGCCCCGATCCTTCTGGATGGCCTTTCTAAGCTGGAATATCGTGGATATGATTCCGCGGGTATTGCGGTTCGTGATGGCGAAGGTGAGACAGAAGTCATTAAGGCGAAAGGACGTCTGAAGGTTTTATCCGAGAAGACAAATGACGGAGAATCTGTTCCGGGTACATGTGGTATCGGACATACCAGATGGGCAACTCACGGCGAACCATCTGAGAACAATGCACACCCACATGTAAGTGATGATGGAAATGTTGTTGCAGTTCATAACGGAATCATTGAGAACTATCAGGAGCTGAAGGATAAACTTCTTCGCAAAGGTTATGCATTTTATTCTGAGACCGATACAGAAGTTGCTGTGAAACTGGTGGATTATTATTACAAAAAATACGAGGGAACACCGGTCGATGCGATCAATCATGCAATGGTCCGTATCCGTGGTTCTTATGCACTTGCGATCATGTTTAAAGATTATCCGGAAGAAATCTATGTAGCTCGTAAAGACAGCCCGATGATTCTGGGTGTTTCTGATGGAGAGTCTTACGTTGCATCTGATGTTCCGGCTATTCTGAAATATACAAGAAATGTATATTATATCGGAAACCTGGAGATGGCCCGCGTTCGTAAAGGTGAGATCACATTCTATAACCTGGATGGTGAAGAAATCCAGAAACAGATGAAAACAATCGAGTGGGATGCAGAAGCAGCAGAAAAAGCCGGTTTCGAGCATTTCATGATGAAAGAGATCCACGAGCAGCCGAAAGCAGTTCAGGACACTTTGAGTTCTGTTGTGAAAGACGGACAGATCGATCTTTCTGAAATCGGACTTACAGATGAAAATATTCAGGACATTGACCAGATTTATATTATCGCATGTGGTTCTGCATATCATGTGGGAATGGCTGCACAGTATGTATTTGAAGATATGGTTCGTGTTCCAGTTCGTGTTGAGCTGGCATCCGAATTCCGTTACAGAAATCCGATTCTGAATCCGAAAGCGCTGGCAATCATTATCAGCCAGTCCGGTGAGACTGCAGACAGTCTTGCAGCACTGCGTCTCTGCAAAGAAAACAACATCCGTACACTTGGCATTGTGAATGTGGTTGGTTCCTCTATTGCGCGTGAAGCAGACAATGTCTTCTATACACTTGCAGGTCCGGAGATCTCTGTTGCAACAACAAAAGCATACAGTACACAGCTGATTGCGTCCTATGCGCTGGCTATTCAGTTTGCAAAAGTAAAAGGTACGATTTCCGAGGAACAGTACGCGGCATATATTAAAGAACTTGAAACTCTGCCGGATAAGATCCAGAGAATCATCGATGACAAAGAACGCATCCAGTGGTTCGCATCTAAACAGGCGAATGCAAAAGATGTATTCTTCATCGGTCGTGGCATTGATTATGCAATCTGTTTGGAAGGCAGCCTGAAGATGAAAGAAATCAGTTACATCCATTCTGAGGCATATGCAGCAGGTGAGCTGAAACACGGAACTATCTCCTTGATCGAAGACGGTACACTGGTGATCGGCGTTCTCACTCAGCCATCCCTGTATGAAAAAACAGTCAGCAACATGGTAGAGTGCAAGAGCCGTGGCGCTTACCTGATGGGCTTAACTACATTTGGAAATTATAATATCGAAGATACTGCGGACTTCACCGTATATATGCCGAAGACAGATCCGCATTTTGCAACATCCCTTGCAGTCATTCCACTGCAGTTGTTGGGATACTATGTAAGTGTTGCCAAGGGTCTTGATGTAGATAAGCCGAGAAACCTTGCAAAGAGCGTAACGGTTGAATAAAGATTTAACATTTAAGCGGAAAACCATCAGGCTTTCCGCTTTTTATCTTTCATCCACATCTGGATATATTCCATCTGTTCCTGGTCGGATATTTCCTGTGATCCGGGGTCATTTCCGGCGGCGAGGCAGCAGAAGAGCACAAATGCCTGCAGGCAGAAAAACACAATAAGTGCTACAATGATCAAATTCCGCACCCCCTTTCACTGAAACTGGAATATATTAATATAGAAACCTTTATCTGGAGTATATGCATGAACGAGTCATTTTATACAGGAAAGGGAATCGGAGTGGCAATTCTTGACACGGGAATCTATCCGCATATAGATTTTGACAGCAGAATTTGTGCTTTTGCGGATTTTATAGCGCATAAAAAATCTCCATATGATGACAATGGACATGGAACCTGTGTAGCCGGAATTCTGGCCGGGAGTGGCAGGGCCTCCATGGGAAAATATAAAGGGATGGCACCAGGCAGCAGGATAGCAGCGCTGAAAGTACTTGATCGGTTTGGAAATGGAAATAAAGAAGATGTCCTGCAGGCTTTTCGCTGGATTTTACAGAACAGGGAACGATACAAGCTTCGAATTGTTAATATTTCTGTGGGAACGACTTATCGTACGCGAAACGAGCAGGATGTACTGGTGCAGGGGGTGGAGAGATTATGGGATGAAGGCCTGGTTGTGGTCGCGGCGGCAGGAAATCAGGGACCGAAGCCGGGGAGCGTGACGGCACCTGGATGCAGCAAAAAGATCATTACGGTGGGATCCAGTGATATGCTCTCGGGAAAGCAGGCGGTATCCGGACGGGGACCGACGTTTGAATGTGTATGCAAGCCGGATCTGGTGGCACCGGGACGGCAGATCATGGCGTGTACCCCGGGAGCTGGAAACCTGTACAGCATGAAAAGCGGAACGTCCATGTCAACACCGCTGGTGTCCGGTGCGATTGCGCTGGCACTGGAAAAAGATTCTCTGCTTTCCAATGTAGAGATTAAAATGATGCTGCGAGACAGCTGCGATGATATGGGACTGCCGAGAAACCAGCAGGGATGGGGAAAGTTCAACTGCAAAAAGTTTTTGGCATTATAGGAAATGCACATGATTGTATAAATAAAAATGCATGATTTTACCATAGTAAAGACTGAAAATATTGACGGAACTCCTTTTTTCGGATAGAATAGTAGGAAATTGGCAATTGTTCGGAGATAAACAGTTGCAAAAAATCAGATATCAGACAAGGGAGACGTATTATGGAAAAAATTCAAATGACGACACCGTTGGTAGAGATGGACGGAGATGAGATGACCAGAATCCTCTGGAAAATGATCAAAGATGAACTTCTTCTTCCGTTTATTGATCTGAACACAGAGTATTATGATCTTGGACTGACTTATCGTAATGAAACAGATGATCAGGTTACGATTGATGCCGCCGAAGCAACTAAGAAATATGGTGTTGCAGTAAAATGTGCGACGATCACTCCAAATCATGCACGTATGGACGAATATGATCTCAAGAAGATGTATAAGAGCCCGAATGGTACGATTCGTGCAATCCTTGATGGAACAGTATTCCGTGCACCGATCGTTGTAAAGGGAATTGAGCCATGTGTACGCAACTGGAAGAAACCGATTACACTTGCGCGTCATGCATATGGAGATATTTACAAGAATACAGAGATGTACATTGACAAACCAGGTAAGGTTGAGCTGGTTTATACTTCAGAAGACGGTGAAGAGAAACGCTCCCTTGTACAGGAGTTCAAAGCACCGGGAGTTGCGATGGGCATGCACAACATGACTGCATCCATTGAAAGCTTTGCGAGAAGCTGTTTCAACTATGCACTGGATACAAAACAGGATGTATGGTTTGGCGCGAAAGATACAATCTCCAAGACATACGATGCGAAATTCAAAGAAGTATTCCAGACTGTATTTGATACAGAATTTAAGGATAAGTTCGAAGAAGCAGGACTTACTTATTTCTATAGCCTGATTGATGATATTGTAGCGCGTGTTATGAAAGCAGAAGGCGGGTTTATCTGGGCATGCAAGAACTATGACGGAGATGTTATGAGTGATATGGTTTCTTCCGCGTTTGGTTCTCTTGCAATGATGACCTCTGTACTTGTTTCTCCACAGGGCTATTATGAGTACGAAGCTGCTCATGGAACGGTACAGAGACATTATTATCGCCATCTGGAAGGAAAAGAGACATCTACAAACTCTGTAGCAACAATCTTTGCATGGACAGGAGCTCTTCGTAAACGTGGAGAACTGGATGGCAATCAGAAACTGGAAGAGTTTGCAGATAAACTGGAAAAAGCGACTCTTTCTACGATTGAAAGTGGCAAGATGACCAAAGACCTTGCACTGATCACAACGATTGAGAATCCGACTGTACTGAACAGCCGTGATTTCATCCTTGCAATCAGAGAATCTCTGGAAAAAATGATTTAATATACGCACAAAAGAGCCATTGTATCAACTGCGATACAGTGGCTCTTGCAATGTGGGAGAGAAAATTGCAGTTACGCAAGTTCCTCCCATTTTTCATATAATTCTTCAAGTTCTGCCTGAATCTTGTCTTTTTCGCGGCTCAGTTCCGCACAGCGTCCTACATTCGTACAGACATCCGGAAGAACGAGAGTGTCGTCGATCTCTTTATCTCGTGTTTCAAGTTCCTCGATGCGTGTTTCGACTTTTTTAAGTTCGTTTTCCTGTTTTCGTTTACGGGCCTGTTCTTCTTTCTGCTGCTGCCAGGTGAGTTTTCCCTCAGAAGGAGTTTCTTCTTTAGCTTCTTCGGTGGCTTCCTGTGCAGTCGGAGCATATTTCTCAGTCAGTTCTTCTTTTTTCTCCAGATAATAATCGTAATCTCCGATATAGTTGACAACAGACTGATTTGTCAGATCCAGAATGCGGGTTGCAGTCTGGTTGATGAAATAACGGTCATGAGAAACGTACAGTACCGTTCCGGTGTAGCTGTTCAGGGCTTCCTCCAGGATTTCCTTGGATGCGATATCCAGGTGGTTGGTAGGCTCATCGAGAATCAGGAAGTTTGCTTCTGAGAGCATCAGTTTTGCAAGAGAAACACGACCTCGTTCGCCACCGGAAAGAGAGGAGATCACTTTGAATACATCGTCTCCGGTAAAGAGAAATGCTGCTAGCATATTACGGATCTGTGTTTCGGTCAGTGTCGGATATGTGTCTGAAATTTCCTCAAAAATTGTTTTTTCTGCATGAAGTACATGATGCTCCTGATCATAGTAACCAATCTGCACTTTGGCACCCAGAGAGAAGCTTCCGGCGTCTGCATCCAGAAGTCCGTTGAGAATCTTGAGCATTGTAGTTTTGCCGGTTCCGTTGTTTCCAATCAGTGCTACGCGCTCGCCTCGTTTGATCTGGAAAGAAATATTGGAAAAAAGTTTCTGCTGCGGGAAACTTTTGGCGAGATCTTCTACGGTAAGGACATCGTTTCCACTGACCACGCGTGGCTCAAGAGAAAGACGCATCTGGCTCTGGACTTCGATCGGTTTGTCGATCCGCTGAATCTTATTCAGCATCTTTTCACGGCTCTCTGCACGTTTGATGGATTTTTCTCTGTTGAAAGATTTCAGCTTGACGATAACGGCTTCCTGATGCTTGATCTCGCGCTGCTGGTTGAGATATGCCTTGTACTGGGCATCACGAAGCTGTGCTTTTTTCTCTGCATAAGCGGAGTAATTACCGGCATACATACGAACCTGTCCGGCATCGATCTCGATGACTTTTGTGACAACTTTGTCCAGAAAATAGCGGTCATGAGATACAATGAAAACAGCACCAGGATAATTGAGAAGATAAGTTTCCAGCCAGGCAATGCTTTCCATATCCAGGTGGTTGGTAGGCTCATCGAGCAGAAGGATATCTGGTTTGGAAATCAGCAGTTTACCGAGGGCAACACGTGTTTTCTGACCGCCGGAAAGAGTCGCCACCTGTTTGGTAAAATCCTCTTCTGTAAATCCGAGACCATTCAGAACACCCATAAGTTCGCTTTTGTAGGCATAGCCATTCTCCAGTTCAAATTCATGAGTCAGGCGGGTGTAGGAGTTCATCAGGCGGTCAAGTTCTTCGCCGGAAGCATTTTTCATCTGGACTTCCATGGCACGAAGGCGTTCTTCCATATCGATGATATACTGTTTGGTGCTTAAGAGTTCTTCATATACAGAAAGGTGTCCCTGTACATCCTGATACTGGGCGAGGTAACCGATGCGTTTGTCCTTGGCAAGAACTACCTGTCCGGCATCTGCATGGATCTCTTCCATTATAATGCGAAGAAGTGTGGTCTTGCCGGCGCCGTTATTACCGATCAGAGCAGCTTTTTCGCGTTCTTCTATATGAAAAGAGGCATCTTCCAGAATCACTTTTTCACCGAAGGATTTGGAGATACCCTGACATGATAAAATCATAGTTATTCCTCCGAAGTAAATATACGGTATGATTATAAAAGCAAATATGGCCTTTGTAAAGGAAAATCAATGAAAATTGTACATATTTGACAACATTGATTGACAACAAAATGTCAATTCGTTATAATTAACGAGAAAGTGTAAGGAGGGACAACGGTGGAAGCAAAACAGATTTCAAAAGCTGTGATTAAGAGACTGCCACGTTACTATAGATACCTTGGTGAACTTCTGGAAGACAATGTAGAGAGAATCTCTTCCAATGATCTTAGTAAAAAAATGCGTGTTACAGCGTCTCAGATACGTCAGGATCTGAATAATTTCGGGGGATTTGGACAGCAGGGATACGGTTATAATGTAAAATATCTTTATACAGAGATCGGTAAGATCCTGGGGCTGGATATCGTGCATCCGATGATCATTGTAGGAGCTGGTAATCTGGGGCAGGCACTTGCCAATTATGTTGAGTTTGAGAAGCGAGGATTCAAGCTGGCCGGTATTTTTGATGTAAATCCGGTACTTGAGGGAATTGCGGTTCGTGGGATTGAGATTCAGATGATCAGTGATCTTCCTTTCTTTATGAAAGAAAACAATATTGAGATCGCAATTCTGACATTGCCGAAGAATAAGGCACGTGATATGGCGGAGATTCTGATCGAGAACGGAATCAAAGCTATCTGGAATTTTGCACATATCGATCTGGATACTCCGGATGATGTGATCGTGGAGAATGTTCATCTTTCAGAGAGTCTTATGACATTATCCTATAATCTCAGTCAGTATCGTCAGGAACATATAGACGATGAGAAATAAGCAGCACTTATAAAGTGATGGCAGGACGGACAGACAGGCTGTTACCCGGCTCCTTATGGCAAGGAGGCTGCGTAATGGCCTTTTATGCTAATTATGGCAGGTGAGGAAAAAGAATGAAACAGATTGTGACCTGTAAAGAAATGAAAGCTCTTGATGGAAATATGATTGAGGGAATCGGGATTCCGTCCTGTGTCCTGATGGAACGGGCTGCTCTGAAAGTCGCAGAAGAACTGGAACGGACGCTGGCAGACAAAAAACAGGAAGAACGGATTCTCTGTGTCTGCGGAAGCGGGAACAACGGAGGAGATGGCGTGGCTGTTGCCCGTATTCTGAAACTGCATGGTTATCGTACAAGTCTGTATCTGGTGGGGAATCCGGACCACAGGACTGTGGAAATGCAGCGTCAGCTGGATATTGCAGCTGCCTGTCAGGTGCCGGTTGTGAATAACCTGGAAACAGAGGAATATACTACTATAGTAGATGCCATTTTCGGCGTTGGGCTGAGTCGTCCGGTCGAGGGCAGTTACAGAGATGTGATCATGGCACTGAATCAGTTGAATGCCTGGAAAGTGGCTGTTGATATTCCGTCCGGAGTAAATGGCGATACAGGAGCAGAACTTGGAATTGCTTTTCATGCAGATCTGACAGTGACATTTGCATTTCGGAAAGCAGGCCTTTGCCTGTATCCGGGCAGGAAATTTGCCGGTAAAGTGATCGTTGCAGATGTTGGCATCTACGCAAGTGATAAGGTGAAACCATATTTATGGCAGACAGAAAAAACAGATATTCATTTTCTGCCGGATAAAATTGTTGATGGAAACAAAGGAACTTTTGGAAAGATTCTGGTCGTTGCCGGAAGTCCGGGCATGTGTGGGGCGGCTTACCTCAGTGCGTCGGGAGCTTTTGCAGTGGGCATCGGAATGGTGAAAATCGTTACGGCAGAAGAGAATCGGATTCCACTGCTGACAATGCTGCCGGAAGCAATGCTTGACTGTGGCGATGATTTTGCAAAAGATCTTGACTGGTGCGATATTGTGGTGATCGGCCCGGGAATTGGAACTACGTACCAGGCTGCCGAAAAAGTACAGTGGTTTCTGGAGGCAGCATCAGGAGCTGCTAAACCAGTCATACTGGATGCAGATGGGCTGAATCTGCTGGCACAGCATCCGGAATGGAAACAGTATCTTACGAGCCGCGTGGTCATGACACCACATATGGGTGAGATGGGACGGCTGACAGGAAAAAAGGTCAGTGAACTTCAAAAAGACCGTATTGCAGCAGCGAGGGAGCTGGCGTCAGAGACCGGTGCGGTTTGTGTGCTGAAAGATGCATGTACCGTGACGGCAGCACCGGATGGAAATACCTGGATCAGTCTGGCGGGAAATCCTGGAATGGCGACTGCGGGAAGTGGAGATGTTCTGACCGGAATTCTTGCAGGTGTGCTGGCAATGTTCCTGAATAAAAGGACGGAACTGCCGGATACAGGCAGACAGGCTGCGTTGGGAGTACTGCTTCATGGTATGGCAGGAGATCTGGCAGCGAAAGAAAAAGGAACAGCAGGTATGAAGGCCGGAGATATTGTACGAGGAGCTTCAGAAGTTTTGAAAAATAAATAGAATACCGAAATATCTGAGCAGATCAGGCAGGAAGAGGAGGGTATTATGAAAAAATTTGAGAGAGTTAAAGCAGTAGTATCACTGGATGCCATTGCTCATAACTTTGAGGAAATGAAGAAAAACATTGCAGATGGTACTAGGATCGTAGCTGTTATCAAGGCCGATGGTTATGGACATGGTGCAGAAGCGATTTCGCGTCTTATAGAAGACTATGAGTACATCTGGGGCTTTGCGACCGCGACAGCAGAGGAAGCGATTCAGTTGAAAGATGCCGGGATTGAGAAACCGGTATTGATTCTCGGACTTGTTTTTGAAGAGTATTTCCAGGAACTGATCAGAAAAGATGTGCGCCTGACGGTCTGTGAGTATAATGTGGCAAAAGTTCTTTCTGATGAGGCAGTCCGCCAGGGCAGACAGGTGCATATCCACATTGCACTGGATACCGGAATGAGTCGTATTGGATTTGCAGATAAGCCGGAAAGCGTTGAGGAGATCAAAAAGATCGCTGCACTTCCAAATGTTGAGATTGAAGGTATGTTTACACACTTCGCGCGGGCAGATGAGACGGATAAAGCTCCGGCAGTAGAACAGCTGAAACGTTATCTTGCGTTTGCTGACCTTCTGGAAAAGGCGGGAGTACAGATTCCGCTGAAGCATTGCTCGAACAGTGCGGGAATCATTCGTATGCCAGAGGCAAACCTGAACCTGGTCCGTGCGGGAATTACGATCTATGGTATTTATCCGTCCGATGAAGTGGAGAGGGATATTGTGAAACTGGAGCCGGCGATGGAGCTGAAGAGTCATGTGGCTTATGTGAAGGATCTTCCGGCAGGAACGGCGATCAGTTATGGCGGAACATTTGCTTCCGAAAACGATCTTCGTGTTGCAACGATTCCGGTCGGCTATGCGGATGGATATCCGAGAACTCTGTCTAATAAAGGATGGGTTCTGATACATGGACAGAAAGCACCGATCCTTGGCAGAGTCTGTATGGACCAGTTCATGGTGGATGTTACACATATTCCGGATGTGAAACATGGAGATGAGGTAACATTGATCGGCAGGGACGGAGACGAATTTATCAGCATTGAGACTTTCGGCGATATGTCCGGCAGATTTTCTTATGAATTTGCCTGCGATATCAGTAAACGTGTCCCGAGAGTCTATATAAAAGACGGCAGAGAATGGGGAGATCTGACCTTCTTCGAATAAACTGCAGCACCACGCATGTATACACAGAAGAAAAATGGAAATACTAATTCCAGAGAAAAAAGAATCGGAGTGTGATTGTGTGGTAATTAAAAGAGGGGATATTTTTTATGCAGATTTAAGGCCGGTAGTTGGGAGTGAACAGGGTGGTGTCCGCCCGGTTCTGATCATTCAGAATGATGTGGGCAACCGACACAGTCCCACGGTCATCTGTGCTGCGATTACTTCTAAGATGAATAAGGCAAAGCTGCCGACGCATATTGAGATCGATGCTTCTTCTTATGGAATTGAGAAGGACTCGGTGATCTTGTTGGAACAGCTGCGTACGATCGATAAAAAAAGGCTGAAGGATAAGGTATGCCATCTTGACCAGACAATGCTGGATCGAGTGAATCATGCCCTTGAAATCAGCCTTGAACTTACTTTTTAGGCTGTTATCCTTGACGAACAGAAGCTAAAGTGCTATATTTTATCAGTAATTGTGCTGATTTTAAACAAATTACGGAAGGAATAGATACAAAATGGACGATGGCAGTCGATTGCCCCGCAGGGGGCCGGCGAAGGTTATAGACTGGATCCAAGGTCTTTTTTCCGGAGTTTTTCATTTCTTTAAAAGGGAACAGGAAGATTCTGTTACGGAAAAAGAAATCATCTCTATGGTGGATGAGGCACATGAGAAAGGTGTCCTCCAGAAAGATGAAGCAGAGATGATCCAGAATATTTTTGCTTTTGAAGATAAAGAAGTGGGTGTGGTTATGACTCACAGAAGCAGTGTGGCTGCTTTTGCGATGGATGATCTGCTCAAGGATGTTGTGAATCATATGATGGAAGAGGAAAATTCCCGATATCCGGTCTGCGGGGAAGATATGGATGATATCCGGGGACTGATCCATTACAAAGATGCACTGAAATTCTTTACACAGAATCCATGGGCGAAGTTCAAACCACTGAAAGAGCTTCCGGGGCTTATCAGGAAAGCGACTTTTGTTCCTGAGACCAGACATATCGGACAGCTTTTCCGGACCATGCAGGCCAGACAGGTACATATGGCAGTTGTCGTGGATGAGTATGGTCAGACGGCAGGGATTGTAACGATGGAAGACCTCATTGAGGAAATCGTCGGGGATATTTTTGATGAATACGATGAGAGCAGGGACACATTTCGGACACAGGTAGATAACAGTATCATTATTGATGGACTTGCCAGTCTGGATGATGTGGAGCAGGAACTGGATATTGAATTCGGTGATGTAGAAATGGAAACGCTGAACGGTTATCTGACAGAGCTTCTGGGACATATTCCGTCCAGGGAGGATCTGGACAAAGAAATTGTTGCAAACGGCTACAGATTTAAGATTCTTTCACTTGGAAACAGAACCATCGGAAGAGTAAGAGCCGAAAAAATAAATGACAAAGAAACAAAAGGAGAGAGTGAAAAATGTCAGGACATTCAAAATTCGCAAACATAAAGCACAAAAAGGAAAAAAATGACGCAAAAAAAGGTAAAGTATTTACTGTAATCGGCCGTGAGATCGTTATGGCAGTCAAAGCCGGCGGTGCGGACCCGAATAACAACAGCAAACTTCGTGATGTTATCGCAAAAGCAAAAGCAAACAACATGCCGAACGATACAATTGAGCGTGGTATCAAAAAAGCAGCAGGTGCTGATTCTGCAGACAGTTATGAGCGTGCTACATATGAAGGATATGGCCCGAACGGTGTTGCAATCATCGTTGAGACTCTGACTGACAACAAGAACCGTACAGCAAGTAATGTAAGAAATGCATTTACAAAAGGTTATGGAAGCATCGGAACTCAGGGATGTGTATCCTTTATGTTTGATCAGAAAGGTCAGATCATCATTGATAAAGAAGAACTGGAAGATGAATGCGGCGAGATGGATGCAGATGAACTGATGATGACAGCTCTTGATGCCGGTGCAGAAGACTTTAACGAAGAAGAAGACAGCTTCGAAGTTCTGACAGCTCCGGATGATTTCAGTGCTGTTCGTGAAGCTCTTGAAAAAGCAGGAATCCCGATGGTAGAAGCTCAGGTTGCCATGGTTCCGCAGACCTATGTAGATCTAACAGATGAAAAGGATGTCAAGAACCTGCAGAGAACACTGGATCTTCTCGATGAGGACGATGATGTTACAGATGTTTGGACAAACTGGAACGAATGATATGATCTGTATGTATAACAGAGCGTAGTTTGACGCAAAATACCTTCATGAATCTTCATGGAGGTATTTTTTATGTCTGAAAAAGAAATCGAGAATGACAAACAGCAGGCTTTGGATAAAGAAGAAAAAGAAAATGAGCAGATCAGGGAAATGGGTGAGTTGACACTTGACCAGAATGTGAAGAGACACCGGATCGAACTTCTGACGATCATTGGTGAAGTAGAAGGCCATGATGCTGCACCGTCGCAGAGTAAAACAACAAAATATGAACATGTTCTGCCAAAACTTGCAATGATCGAAGACGATGAAAACGTGGAAGGACTTCTGATTCTTTTGAATACGGTTGGCGGTGATGTGGAGGCAGGACTTGCCATTGCAGAGATGATCGCATCTTTAAGTATTCCGACGGTATCGTTGGTACTTGGTGGCGGGCATTCGATCGGAGTACCGATGGCAGTGTCGGCAGATTATTCTTTTGCTGTGCCAAGTGCCACGATGGTGATCCATCCGGTGCGTTCGAGCGGAATGTTTATCGGTGTTGCTCAGACTTATCGGAATATGGAAAAAATTCAGGACCGTATCACAGGCTTTATTGCGGCACATTCCAGAGCTTCGCAGGAACGACTGGAAGAACTGATGCTGGATACTAGTCAGCTGGTCAAAGATGTCGGAACGCTTCTGGAAGGTGAGGAGGCAGTAAAAGAAGGGCTGATTGATGAGATTGGAGGAATCCGTGAGGCACTTGCAAAACTGCATGAGATGATTGATGCGAAAAATAATAAAATATAAAAAATTGTGAAAAAAAAGACATTTTTATGCATCTTTATAAATGTTTTCCTTGTCATATAGCAGATTTTAGCGTATTATTATTAGAGGATTGAATGAAAATATGCTAGGAGGGAAACAATGTATAAGATTTTAAAAGCTGAAACGCTGGCAGCTAAGATTCATCTTATGGTCGTACACGCACCGCGTGTTGCAAGCCATTGTCAGCCAGGACAATTCATCATCGTAAAAATGGATGAGAAGGGCGAGAGAATCCCGCTTACAATCTGTGACTATGATCGCGAAGAAGGAACGATTACAATCGTATTCCAGGAAGTTGGAGCATCTACTATTAAGATGTCCGAATTAAAAGCTGGAGATTCTTTCCGTGACTTTGTAGGACCTCTGGGATGTCCTTCTGAATTTGTTCATGAAGACATCGAAGAACTTAAGAAAAAGAAAATGGTATTCGTAGCCGGAGGTGTTGGTACAGCACCTGTTTATCCGCAAGTAAAATGGCTTCACGAGCATGGTATTACTGCAGACGTAATCCTTGGTTCCAAAACAAAGGATATGGTTATTCTTGAAAAAGAACTTGCAGCTGTTTCCAACCTTTATGTTACAACAGATGACGGATCTTATGGACGTTCCGGTATGGTAACAAAGACTCTGGAAGATCTCGTTACTAACGAAGGAAAGAGCTATGATGTCTGTGTTGCGATTGGACCGATGATCATGATGAAATTTGTCTGTCTTCTTACTAAGAAGCTTGGTATCCACACAATCGTCAGCATGAACCCGATTATGGTTGATGGAACTGGTATGTGTGGAGCATGTCGTCTCCAGGTTGGCGATGAGATCAAATTTGCCTGCGTAGACGGACCGGAATTTGACGGACATCTCGTTGATTTCGATCAGGCTATGAAGAGAAGCCAGATGTACAAGACTGAAGAAGGACGTGCATTACTGAAGCTTCAGGAAGGCGATACCCACCACGGTGGATGCGGACAGTGCGGAGGTGACAAGTAATGGCAGATGCAAAAATGTTAAATAAAGTACCGGTAAGAGAACAGGATCCGAAGGTACGTGCTACAAACTTTGAAGAAGTTTGTCTTGGATATAATCAGGAAGAAGCAATGGAAGAGGCACAGAGATGTCTGGGCTGTAAAAAACCGAAATGCGTAGAAGGATGTCCGGTGTCCATCAATATTCCTGGATTTATCGAGCAGATCAAAGAAGGAAACATTGAAGAAGCATATAAAGTGATCGGATTATCTTCCGCACTTCCGGCTATCTGCGGACGTGTATGTCCTCAGGAGTCTCAGTGTGAAGGACAGTGTATCCGTGGTAAGAAGGGTGAAGCTGTTTCTATCGGTAAACTGGAAAGATTCGTTGCTGACTATGCTCTGGAACATGATATTAAACCAGTCGGAGCAGAAGTTAAGAACGGACATAAAGTTGCTGTTATCGGTTCTGGTCCGTCCGGACTTACCTGCGCAGGTGATCTTGCAAAGGCCGGATATGATGTAACCGTATTTGAAGCTCTTCATGAACTTGGTGGAGTTCTTGTTTATGGTATTCCGGAATTCCGTCTTCCAAAACAGAAAGTTGTTAAGAAAGAGATCGAGAAAGTTAAAGAACTCGGTGTTAAATTTGAAACAAACGTTGTTATCGGTAAATCCACAACAATCGATCAGCTGATCGAAGATGAAGGATTTGAAGCTGTATTTATCGGTTCAGGTGCAGGTCTTCCGATGTTTATGGGAATTCCGGGTGAAAACGCAAGCGGTGTATTCTCTGCAAACGAGTACCTGACAAGAAGCAACCTGATGAAAGCATTCGATGACTCTTATGATACACCGATCGCAGCAGGTAAGAAAGTTGCTGTTGTCGGCGGTGGTAATGTAGCTATGGATGCTGCAAGAACTGCTCTCAGACTTGGTGCTGAAGTACATATCGTATACAGAAGAAGTGAAGCAGAGCTTCCTGCACGAGCAGAAGAAGTTCATCATGCTAAAGAAGAAGGAATCATCTTTGATCTTCTTACAAATCCGAAGGAAATCCTTGTTGACGAGAACGGACATGTAAGCGGTATGAAGGTTGTTAAGATGGAACTGGGCGAGCCGGATGCATCCGGAAGAAGACGTCCTGTTGAGATTCCAGGTTCTGAGTATGATATGGATGTTGATACTGTTATCATGTCACTTGGTACTTCTCCGAACCCACTGATCTCTTCTACTACTAAAGGACTTGAGATCAACAAGAGAAGATGTATCGTTGCTGAAGAAGAAACAGGTAAGACATCTAAAGACGGCGTATATGCTGGTGGAGATGCTGTTACAGGTGCAGCTACAGTTATCCTTGCTATGGGAGCTGGTAAAGCTGGAGCAAAAGGTATCGATGAATATCTGAAAAATAAATAAAATGAATCAGGGGCCTTCCGGTACAGAAATGTGTCGGAAGGTCTTTTTTTGAATGGAATAAGAACACAGGTTCTTTTTTGCTGCCTTGTAAGTTTTTCGGGAATATGTTATACTATCCACTGTTAATATGCCTTTATAGGCGGTTATGAGAAATTTACCGGATAATATGGTACAGATTAGTTGAAAGAAAAGGATAAAAATATGATAGTTCTTTATATTATTTTACTGGCTATAGTGCAGGGAATTACAGAATTTCTTCCGGTCAGCAGTTTTGGACATCTTTGTTTTGTTCAGAATATACTTGGTATGGAACATGGACCCGGAGTACTCATGGAGGTTATGCTTCATGTCGGAACACTGGCTGCGATCTTTATGACTTTTCAGAAGGATATTCGCAGACTGGCAGTGGAATCCATTGAAATGTTTATGGATGTGATTGGAAATGCGAATCTTTATATACATAACCGACGTACCGGGGATGAGCTTCATTATGCAAAGATTATAAGCAATATCTACCGTAAATTTGCAGTTCTACTGATGGTTTCCATGATTCCGACGATGTTTCTGGGATATACAGCACGCAGACTTGTTGCAATGTCTGCAGCTTCAAAACTTCTTCCGGGTGTTGGGATTCTGATCACGGGGATTATTCTTCTGGTAATTGATCTGAGTCAGGTAGGCGGCACAAAAGCAGCTAAGGATGCAAGCTTTTCCAATGCCATGTGGATCGGAATCTGTCAGGGACTTTCTGTATTTCCTGGATTTTCCAGAAGTGGAATGACGATCAGTGCCGGGTTAATGAGCGGATTCAGCCGTACATTTGCAGTGAAGTATTCTTATATTTTGTCGATTCCGGCAATTATCGGTGCACTGATCATGGAACTTGGGCAGTTTGGTTCTGCAGATATGACAGTAGGGCTTGGCTTTTCTTATGTATTTGGAATGATCATTGCAGCAGTTGTTGGAAGTCTGGCAATCCGGGCATGCCTGAGACTTGTACACAACGGAAAATTCCGCTTTTTTGCATACTATTGTTTTATTGTGGGAATTATTGCGCTTGTAGCAAATTTTGCATAATTGGGAATATTTATTTCTGCCGGAGGATTTTCTGATTTTCCGGCGGATTTTTATGAAGAATCATTAGGAGGGGTGCCTGAATGGCAGCAGCAAAGAAACAAAGTAACCGAAGAGGGAATGCAAAAGCCACTTCCGGACGTAAAAATACGAGAAAAAAACAGACCAGAAAACAGGTGAAAAAGCAGGGAGTTACCAGCGGATTCCAGACAGAGATCATTTTGCTGACAATTCTGGCGGCTTCGATCATATTGATCATCAGTAATCTTGGCATGGGTGGAGTGGTCGGTGCTGCAATCAGTAAGGCATCTTTCGGGATTATGGGATTGCTTGCGTATGTTTTTCCGGTATTGATCTTTGTTGGTGCTGCATTTCTTGTATCGAACAGTAAGAATCCTCTTGCATACAAAAAAGCACTTGCTGCGCTTGTGTTTTTTGTTTTTCTGTGCGGCCTGGTTCAGCTGTTGACAGAGGGATATATGTCCAGTACTACAATGTTGGAATATTATTCGACCTGTTCTACATATAGAACGGGTGGTGGTGTGCTTGGTGGAGCCATCTGCATTTCTACGACTTCCGCATTTGGTGTTGCGGGGGGATATGTGATTATTATTCTTGTACTTCTGATCTCTCTGATATTGATCACGCAGAAATCATTTTTTGGTTTTGTATTCCGTATCTGGGATGCAGTCTGTGCACTTGCCAGAGATGGACATGACATGTATATGGAGGGACAGCCGGAGCGGGATCTTCGCAAAGAGCTTCGTGTGCAGGAACGCAGACAGAGGAGAGAAGAACGGCAGGCGCAGCGTGTGCGCGAACTGGAAGAGGCTCTGGCACAGGAAAACAATGATGGAGAAGAGGCTGCGGCTAAAGAGAAGAAATCTACAGGATTTCTTGAAGGGACACTGCTTGTTCCACCGGAAGCAAAGAAGAAAAAGAATCGTAAGACAGTGCTCAGAGATCATAAGAAGACCGCAGAAGGCATAAATAATGATACTGCCACAGATACAGATTCCGTAGCTGTAGTTTCAGATATGACTTCAGATTTTGCGGGAAATGCAGAACACGGGGAAACTGTGAGGCAGGACCAGAAGGATGAGATGTCTGAGAATATGCCTGTGGAGAACACGATGGCGATGGCTTCACCACAGACTCCGATGTTTGAGATTCACCGTGCAGAGCCGGAAGAATTTTATCAGGAACCATCAGATAGCTATGTGCAGCCAACGGCAGAGCAGGATGTACCGGAATTATCAGAATGCTATTCTGAACCGGAGCCGGTAGAAACATATGCGGAAGTACAGCAGGTGCAGGAGCCGGTGTCTGAGAATGTTCCGGAATCTGTGCCGCAGCCGGAGACAAGACCTGCTTCACAGTCAGTCAAAAATCCGAAGTCTTCCAAACAGGAGATTGAAAGTGGAATTCAAAATATCCAGAAAGAGATTACACAGCAGAATGAAGTGGTTAAGCGTGAGTATCATTATCCGCCGCTGAAACTTCTGAAGCGTGGAGATGGCAAATCACAGGGAGACTCCGATGAACATCTTCGCAAGACTGCGAAGAAGCTGCAGGATACATTGCATAATTTTGGTGTGAATGTAACTGTGACGAATGTAAGCTGCGGACCAACTGTCACCAGATATGAATTGCAGCCGGAAATGGGCGTTAAAGTAAGTAAGATCGTCAATCTGGCAGATGATATCAAATTAAACCTTGCAACGCCGGACATTCGTATTGAGGCACCGATTCCGGGCAAAGCGGCTGTTGGTATTGAAGTACCGAACAAAGAAAATCATGCTGTTATGCTGAGAGAAATCCTTCAGTCACAGGAATTTCAGAGTGCAAAGTCCAGGCTGTCTTTTGCAGTTGGTAAAGATATTGCAGGAAAACCGGTTGTTACGGATATTGCCAAGATGCCACATCTTCTGATCGCGGGTGCTACAGGTTCCGGTAAATCTGTCTGTATCAATACCCTGATCGTAAGTATCCTGTACAAAGCATCTCCGGAAGATGTCAAATTGATCATGATTGACCCGAAGGTAGTGGAACTCAGTGTTTATAACGGTATTCCACATCTGTTCATTCCGGTTGTCACGGATCCGAAAAAAGCTGCCGGTGCATTGAACTGGGCAGTAACAGAGATGATGAATCGTTACAATACGTTTGCAGAATACAGTGTTCGAAATCTTCAGGAATATAACCGCAAAGTTGAGGGAATGCGTATTCCGGAAGGTGAAGAGCGCCCTGAGAAGATGCCGCAGATCGTAATTATTGTAGATGAGCTTGCAGACCTTATGATGGTTGCTCCTGGAGAAGTGGAGGATGCAATCTGTCGTCTGGCACAGCTTGCACGTGCTGCAGGTATTCATCTGATCATTGCAACACAGCGACCGTCTGTAAATGTTATCACCGGTCTGATCAAGGCAAATATGCCGTCACGAATTGCATTCTCTGTATCTTCTGGTGTTGATTCAAGGACGATCCTTGACATGAATGGAGCAGAGAAGCTTCTTGGAAAGGGCGATATGCTGTTTTATCCGCAGGGATATCAGAAACCGGCCAGACTGCAGGGGGCTTTTGTATCCGATGAAGAAGTCAGCAGTATTGTTGACTTCCTGGCAGAAAAGAATCCGGGAATGCAGTACAATTCCCAGATTGAACAGCAGGTAAATACGGCAGGCATGTCCGGTGGCACCGGTGGTTCTTCGGCTGACGACAGGGATGCTTATTTTGTGGAGGCCGGTAAATTCATTATTGAAAAAGAAAAGGCATCGATCGGTATGCTCCAGAGAATGTTCAAAATCGGTTTCAACAGAGCTGCAAGAATCATGGATCAGTTATGTGATGCAGGGGTTGTCGGACCGGAGGAAGGAACGAAACCTCGTAAGGTACTGATGTCTGCAGAAGAATTTGAAAATTATATAGAGGAATACCTGTAAATGGAAATTAAGATCATAACTGTAGGGAAAATTAAAGAAAAATATCTGAATGATGGAATTGCCGAGTATGCGAAGCGTCTGAGCCGTTACTGCAAACTGACATTTTGCCAGGTTCCGGATGAAAAGACACCGGATAAAGCATCTGATGCACTGAACGAGCAGATTAAGAATACAGAAGCGGAACGTCTGATGAAGCATATCCGGGAACAGGATTATGTAATTGCACTTGCGATTGATGGTAAAATGTTGGATTCCGTTGAGTTATCCGAAAAAATCGGACGTCTGGGTGTAGAAGGCAAAAGTTCTGTCGCATTTGTGATCGGAGGCTCGTTAGGTCTTGGCAATGAAGTCCTGAAAAGAGCAGATTATAAACTGAGCTTTTCCAGAATGACATTTCCTCATCAGCTGATGCAGATGATTCTTCTGGAGCAGATCTATCGTGGCTACAGGATCCTGAACCATGAACCTTATCATAAATAAAAGGACACAAACCGGAAATAACTCCGGCTTGCAATAAATGATTTCCAAAAAAGGAGGATATAGTGATATGACAACAGAACGAGTAGAACATATGGCAGGTGGACAGGGACATGCATTGGTGAAACGTCTCCTTGATGAGAAGCAGTTAAACGGAAAATGCAAATTATATGCGCAGGTAACTCTGGAACCGGGATGTTCTCTGGGATATCATGAACATCATAATGAGAGTGAAACGTATTATATTCTTTCAGGAAAAGGTATTTACAGCGATAATGGAACACTCCGTATGGTGCAGGCCGGTGATGTGACATTTACTCCGGACGGCAAAGGACATGGACTTACAAACAGCGGCGATGAAGACCTTGTATTCATGGCGCTGATTATTCTGGATTAATTAAAATGGAGGAACCCTGATGACGGCAGAACTGAATATTGATAAATTTGAAGATTTTATTGCGCAGTATCCGATCTTTGAATATCGTATCCTGAATACCGGAGATCTGTCTGTCGAGGAGAGAGTAAGGATTGTCTGTCAGCAGGAATGTGAACGGTATGGATCGACCTGGGCATGTCCGCCGGCTGTGGGTACTCTGAAAGAATGCGAGGAAAGAATCCGCAAGTTTGGACAGGCTGTTTTCTTTTCCAGTGTGGCAGAAGTTTCTGATCTTATGAATATGCAGGAAATGCTGCAAACAAGAGCTGCACACGAAGAACTGACAACGGAAGTTGCCCGTTTTTTGAAAGAACAGGGATTTGAGACGTTTACACTTTCAACGGAATCCTGTGATATCTGTGAGGACTGTGCATATCCACATGGCAAACCGTGCAGACATCCGGACCGAATGCATCCCTGCCTGGAAAGCCATGGCGTGGTAGTAAGTGAGATCGTAGAGAAACAGCAGATGGAGTATAATCTGGGCGGAAATACGATACTCTGGTTTTCCATGGTGCTTTTTAAATAAAATATCAGAGAATAAACAAGACCTCTCCGGCGTACATTTATAATGAGCGCCAGGGAGGTTTTTGTTATGAAAAAGATGGGACAATGGAAAGAAAATCTTGTTACCTCGCTGGAAATACCGAGAGATCTGGCAATGAAAGAAACGGTGTTTACTGTTACAGGAAAACATCAGGCAGTAGTCTGCAACTATCGAAGTGTTTTGCGGTATGAGAAAGAAGAAATAATATTACTGACTTTTCAGGGGAAACTTCGAATACAGGGAAAAAGACTGAAGATTCCGATGTATACACCTGAAGAAATGTATATTGAAGGTGTGATCACGGAGATTATCCTGGAAGGTTAGGAGGAGATTATGAAAAAGTATGCCGGGTTTCGAAATGGATACGTTCGTGTGAGAATATATGGGGAACAGACAGAACGTTTTCTGAATCTGTGCAGAGCTCGTGAAATTCGAATCAGTGATCTCAGAAGAGAATCAGAACTGAGTCTGACAGGATGTCTGCAGATCAGAGATTTTTTCAGACTCGCTCCAATACATAGAAAAACAAAAGTAAAAATTCATATTCTGGAAAAGCATGGACTTCCTTTCTTTTTTTACCGAAGTAAAAAGAGAAAGGCTTTTTTTCTTGGATTACTTTTATGTGCAGGACTGCTTTTGTTCCTGTCCGGACGGTTGTGGGAAATTGATGTAGAGGGAAATGTCAGAAACAGCACACCTGAGATACTGGATTTTCTGGAACAAAAAGGAATTAGGCATGGAATGGCAAAAGGAAGGCTCAGCTGCAGTGAGATTGCAGCTGAGATCCGTAAAAAATATCCGGATATTACGTGGGTATCAGCAAAACTGGAGGGAACCAGACTGCTCCTTACAGTCAGAGAAGGTATATTTATACAGACTACAGAAGAAAAGGACAAATCTGCCTGTGATATTATGGCAGAACGCGATGGTGAGATCGTAAAAATGATAACCAGAAGAGGACTGCCCCGGAAAAAGGTTGGGGATTTATGTAAAAAAGGTGAAATACTGGTATCGGGAATACTGGAATTAAAGGATGACAGTCAGGAGGTTGTAAAGTATGAAGCGGTTGATGCAGATGCAGATATTTATATAAAAAGACAAAAGGCATATTATCATGAGATTCCAATGATCTATGAGACATATGAATGGACCGGTAAAAAGAAAAAGGGTATCTATCTGAAAGCAGGCAGATTTTATTTGGAAATTGCAGACAGGACAAAAAATGGCTGGTATCAGATTGCAGAAGAACAGAAAATGTATCTGACTAAAAGTTTTCAGTTGCCGTGCTCAATAGGGTATATTACCCAAAACCAGTACAGCAAGATAAAAAAAGAGTATACAAGGGAAGAAGTAAAAAAACTTGCATGGCATACTTTGCAGAGGTATGAAGAAAAATTAATGCAAAAAGGGGTTCAAATATCTGCAAATAATGTTAAAATAGAAATTGACCACAAGACCTGTGTAAGCAAAGGTTTTTTGGAAATTATAGAAAAAATCGGAGAGGAGACTCCTGTAGAAATACCGGAGCAGCCTGCAGAAAGGACAACAGAGGATGGCTAACAGCATTATCGAGCTATATACGCAGGTGCCTGCAGATCTGGAGGGGAATGTGTTCGGTCAGTTTGACGAACACCTGAAGCTGATTGAACGGACGTTAAATGTAACACTGATATCCAGAGATGGCATGCTGAAGATCCTGGGTACCGAACAGAGTGCAACTCAGGCAAAAAAACTGATAGAGGAACTGGTGACGCTTGCAGGAAGAGGCAATACTATAACACGGCAGAACGTAAGTTATGCACTGTCTCTTGCCATGGAGGAACGAAATCAGGTACTCACGGAAATAGATAAAGATTTTATCTGTAATACGATACAGGGAAGACCAATCAAACCCAAAACATTAGGACAGCAGGAATATGTAGAACAGATCCGAAAAAAAATGATCGTATTTGGAATCGGACCTGCAGGCACCGGTAAGACTTACCTTGCTATGGCAATGGCAGTTACCGCATTTCGAAATGAAGAAGTCAGCCGCATCATTCTGACCAGACCGGCGATCGAAGCAGGGGAGAAACTTGGATTCCTTCCGGGTGATCTTCAGAGTAAAGTAGATCCGTATCTGCGCCCATTGTATGATGCATTATATCAGATCATGGGAGCTGACAGTTTCGCAAAAAATATGGAACGAGGGCTGATCGAAGTGGCTCCGCTTGCTTATATGCGAGGACGTACACTGGATAATGCATTTATTATTCTGGATGAGGCACAGAATACAACACCGGCACAGATGAAGATGTTTCTGACCCGTATTGGTTTTGGCTCTAAAGTGGTTGTTACCGGTGATGCGTCTCAGAAAGACCTTCCGAGAGATGCAGTATCTGGTCTTGATGTGGCGGCAAAGGTCCTTAAGAAGATAGATGATATTGGATTTTGCCAGCTTACCAGCAAAGACGTTGTACGTCATCCGCTGGTACAGCAGATCGTACAGGCATATGAAGATTACGAAAAGAAACAGAAACCGTCCAGAAGTACCGGTGGTACAAGGACAGTCCGGAGGAAAAAGAATGACCATACAAATTGATTATGAAGCAGAACGTAAACTGGATATTGATTATGAAAAACTGGCATCAGAAGTCGCTGAGCATATTCTTGAGACAGAGAACTGTCCTTATGATGTCTGCGTAAATCTTGTGATTACTGACAACGAAGAAATCAAACGGGTAAATACGGAATTTCGCTCAATCGGGGCACCGACAGATGTACTTTCTTTCCCGATGATCCCGTTTAAGACACCGGCAGATTATTCAGTGATCGAGGGCGATGACAGCTATTTTGATCTTGATACAGATGAACTGATCCTTGGGGATGTTATGATCTCTGTAGATAAGGTCTATGCGCAGGCAGAAGAATATGGACACAGCACAGAGCGGGAATTCAGTTTCCTGTTTGCACACAGTATGTTGCATCTGCTCGGCTATGATCATATGGAACCGGATGAGGCAGCGGTAATGGAGGCCAAGCAGGCAAAGGCACTGGAGGATCTGGGAATTACCAGGTGATGATCACCATCTGAAAGGAGAACATCTATGAAGAAGAAATTTCTGGCAGCAGTTATGGCATTGGTTATGATAGGAACGACACCTGTTGGTGTATTTGCTGATACTATGGTAAAAAGCTACCTTACAGGACTGGATGTTCCCGAATCGGAAGGCCGGGTCCGCCCGGTAGCGGTTATGTTGAATAATATTAAGCAGGGATGCCCACAGAGTGGGATCGCGAATGCCGGTGTTGTGTATGAGGCACCTGTAGAGGGCGATATCACAAGACTGATGGGAATTTTTGAGGATTATAAAGATCTGGAACGGATTGGTTCCGTCAGAAGCTGCAGAGATTATTATATCTTTTATGCGAATGAATTTGATGCAATTTATGCACATTATGGACAGTCTGCTTTTGCACTTCCATATTTTGAACAGCATCTGATCGACAATCTGAATGGCGTGAAACTGGGAAAAATCTGTTATTTCAGGAGTACTGACCGTAAGGCTCCGCACAATGCTTATACAACATATGACCTGCTTCAGCAGGGTATAGACAAGATGGGATACCGCAGAGAATACAAAGAAGATTATGATGGGCACTATGTGTTTGTACCTGATGGAACTGAAAACACACTTCCGCAGGGTACATCCGCACAGGAGATACATTTTGATAATTTTACAGTGAATCATCCATGGTTTGTTTATGATGAAAATACAAAAAAATACAGCCGTTTCCAGTATGGTGTGGCACAGATCGATGATCTTACCGGAGAGCAACTGACCTGTGACAATATCCTGATCCAGTACTCTTACGTGACTACGTATGAGGGAACAAGCTATAAGGATATTGAGACGATTACCGATCGTGACGGAAATTCCGGTGGACGAGGCAAATATATCACAAGAGGGAAAGCAATCGATGTCACCTGGCAGAAAGATTCCCCATGGGGGGTGACTCATTATATTACAGATGATAATCAGGAAGTTCAGCTGAATCCGGGAACGACCTGGGTGGAGATCGTACAGGATGACAGAGTGGATGATATCAGCTATCAATAGAGAACAGAGACTGTTTACAGGTGATGACCTGAAACAGATTGCAGAAGAAATTACTGGAGAATAAATACCATGAATTATCGTGAATTACTGAAAGACAAAAAACGTGTTGTGATCAAAGTTGGTTCTTCCTCTTTGATCCACAAGGAAACAAATAAACTGGATCTTCGTAAACTGGAAGTGCTTGTAAGAGAACTGAGTGATCTTCATAACCAGGGCAAAGATGTTGTCCTGGTTACTTCAGGTGCAGTGGCAGTTGGTGCATCTGCATTTGGCATGCATGAGAAGCCGACAGAACTTAAGAAAAAACAGGCATGCTCCGCAGTTGGACAGGCGCGTCTGATGATGATCTATCAGAAACTTTTTTCAGAGTACAACCAGATGGCGGCGCAGATTCTGATGACAAAGAATACGATGGTCAATAACCTGAACCGCATAAATGCACGGAATACATTTGAAGAGTTGCTGGAGCTCGGGGCAATTCCGGTTGTTAATGAAAATGACTCCATTTCAAGCTACGAGCTGGAGATGCTGGAATCTTTTGGTGATAATGATACATTGTCAGCTGTTATCGCGGGATTGATCGGGGCGGATCTTCTGATCCTGCTTTCTGATATCGACGGACTTTTTACCGATGACCCGAATACGAATCCAGATGCAGAATTCATTGATACTGTCGAAGTATTGGATGAGAAATTGCTGAGTATGGGAAAAGGACCGAAGAGCAAGGTCGGAACCGGTGGAATGGCTACAAAACTGACTGCTGCCGAGATAGCAACGGCTGCAGGTGCGGATATGGTGATCGCGAATGGCCGGGATTTTCATGTGATCCACAAGATCATGGAAGGCAGAAAATATGGTACCTTATTTGCAGGAAACAAAAAAGAAGAGTTTTTCCTGATTGATTATATAGAAAAACTTCTCTAGGAGGAAATTATTATGATGGATAATGTGAAGATAGACCGAATCAATACTCTGGCACATAAAGCGAAGAGTGTCGGTCTTACAGAAGAAGAAAAGAAAGAACAGGCAGAACTTCGACAGGAATATCTGGCTGCCGTGCGTAAAAATCTCAGGGCACAGTTAAATAATATTGATATTCAGGAAAAAGATGGTTCGGTTGTGAACCTTGGTGAAAAGTATGGAAGAAAAAAAGGCAATTAGAAAACAGGTTTTTGCAGCGCGAAAAGCACACACCGATCAGCAGATCGATGACTGGAGCAGAAAAATTGCTGAAACAGTTACGGCACTTCCGGAATACAGCAACAGCCGGAGAATTCTTGCTTATGCGGATTATAATCACGAAGTTATGACAAAGTATATTATAGAAGCGGCATGGAATGATGGCAAAGAAGTTGCGGTTCCTAAAGTAGTTGGACAGGATATGGTATTTTATAAACTGACAGATTTTGCACAGCTTGAAAAGGGATATTTTGGTATTCCGGAGCCGGCAAGAGGTGAGATCGTTCAGTGGGAAGAGGCTCTGATGATCATGCCGGGAGTCGCGTTTGACAGGCAGAATCACAGAGTTGGTTATGGCGGCGGTTTTTATGACCGCTTTCTGGAAAAACATCCATATATCACAAGGGTTGCAGTTGCATTTGAATTTCAGATGATGTCAGAGGTACCGGTGGAGCCTACAGACATTTCACCGGAGATCATTGTTACAGAAAAAGAAATTTATAAATAAGCATTTTTTAAGGTTTTTATTATTTAAAGGGACAGGAAATGTCCCGGGGAGGTTATGCTATGAATGAAATGCTGTTAGAGCTTGGACAAAATGCAAAAGAAGCTGAAAATATGCTGCGGACCATAACCACAAACAAAAAGAACCAGGTGCTTGCGGCAGTTGCGGAACATCTTGTGGAATGTACAGATGAGCTGATCAAAGCCAATGCTGTTGATGTGGAGAATGGAAAAAAGAACAATATGCCGGAAGGACTGGTAGACAGACTTCTTCTTACACCGGAAAGAATTCAGGGAATGGCAGAAGGTCTGCAGCAGCTGGTAGCGCTGGAGGATCCGATCGGTGAGGTAACCGGGATGAAAAAACGTCCGAATGGACTGCTCATCGGACAGAAACGGGTACCGCTTGGCGTGATCGGAATCATTTATGAAGCACGTCCGAATGTAACGGCGGATGCTTTTGGCCTTTGCTTTAAGACCGGAAATGTAGTGATCTTGAAGGGTGGCAGTGATGCAATCCATTCAAATGAAGCTATCGTGAAGTGTATTCGGGAAACCCTGAAAGCCAATGACATAACAGAGAACGCAATTCAGCTGATCCAGGATACTTCCCGTGAGACTGCTGCAGAATTTATGAAAATGAATGAATATGTGGATGTGCTGATTCCACGAGGCGGCAAGGGACTGATCAAAGCAGTTGTTAATCAGAGTACGATTCCGGTCATCGAGACCGGCACAGGAAACTGCCATATATATGTAGATGAGAGTGCTGATCTGAATATGGCGGTTGATATTATTATGAATGCCAAGACACAGAGAGTTGGGGTTTGCAATGCCTGCGAATCACTTCTGGTAAATGCGAATATCAAAGATGTATTGCTGCCGGTTCTTGCAAACCGTCTGAAAGAAAAGCATGTACAGATGCGCGCAGATAAAGAAGCCATGACGCTGATGCCGGGGGCTGTTGCAGCCACAGAGGAAGACTGGGGAACGGAATATCTGGATTACATATTATCAATCAAAGTAGTGTATTCTGTAGACGAGGCTATTGCACATATCAACCGGTACAATACAGGACATTCTGAGGCAATCATCACCAATGATTATACCAATGCCCAGAAATTCCTGGATGAAGTGGATGCAGCGGCGGTATATGTCAATGCTTCTACCAGATTTACCGATGGATTTGAATTCGGATATGGGGCAGAGATCGGTATCAGTACCCAGAAACTTCACGCCAGAGGACCGATGGGACTGCTTGCACTGACAACTACCAAATATATCATCTATGGAAATGGACAGATCCGTCAGTAACAGGGAATGGCAGATCGATATTTGTCGATAAGCTTTGCACAGAACACGCGATGTGTGATTTGACAATTACTGGATGCGTGTGTATAATAATTTACAGTTTAGACATGTAAACTTTTGGGCTTTATAAGAAATTATTTCGTAATGATCCAATAAAGCAAAAAGTTTTAAATACATGCCGAGGGTAAGATTTACATACTCACCATGGGAGGATTCAAATTGAGACGAAAACAGTTATATGCGATTATTTTAGCAGGAGCACTTGCAGCAAGCAGTGCACCGGCGGCTGTATTTGCTGCAGAAGGAGATGTGGCAGCTACAGCGGAGACATCAGAAGAAAATCCGGTTGATGGAGAGACTGCAGCAGCTACAGAAGCACCGGCAGAAGAAACACCGGCAGATACTACAGCAGCTACAGAGGCACCGGCAGAACAGGCACCGGCGCAGGAAGCTGCAGCGGCTACAGAGGCGCCGGCTCAGGAAGCAGCACCGTCAGAGCAGACACAGCAGACTACAGAAGAGGCACCGGCTACACAGGAAACACCTGCGGCAGAGACTAGTGAAACAACAGAAACCGAAGGCGAAACAGAAGAGCTTGCTCCAGGTGAGACAACAGAGCAGACAGCAATCTCGATTACACTGAAAGCTACAGAAGAAGGTCAGGAAGATAAGGTAAGATATTTTGATACTCTTCAGCATGCAATCGATGCAGCACCGAGTTATGATGCAGAGACTGCAAATGATGCGACAGTGATTGAAGTATCCGGACAGATCGCACTGGATGCTACAGTAACCGTACAGGCCAATAAGAAAGTTTGCATCAGAGCAAAAGATGCTGTAACAATCACAAGAGCAAGTGATACTTTTGTAGATAATATGTTTAATGTATCCGGAGAGAATGCAGAACTTCAGTTTGATGTTAAGAAAGATGCGGAGGGAGCATCTTTTACAGTTTCGGGTAAGATCAGTGATGAAGAGAGTGATTCCGTAGAAGGATCCATCGTTTCTGTTGGTACAGGTGCTGCATTTGGAATGGATGCCGGCGTAACACTGAAAGAAAATAACTCAGCAGCGAACGGTGGTGCAATCACAAATGTTGGCGGAAATATTGTATTAAAAGGCGGCACAATTACAGGAAATAACGGAGCAAAAGGTGCTGTATACAGTGATTCAGATATTAAAGTACAGGGAACTGTAGTTGTAAAAGAAAATCAGCCGGCTAATATCTATCTGGCAGGAACTTCTGCACTGGTTGTTTCAGGTACAATGACAGCTTCTGATATTTCCTTTACACAGGAAAAAGCAGCAGACAAGCAGACTGTAGTTAAGAGTGTGGAGAATTTCAAAGCTGAAGATTTCAAAACAGCAGTTGATCAGATTAAATATGACACTACAGACTACACACTGGCATTAGCAGAGAATGGTCTTTCTGCTGCATTACAGAAGAAGGCGGCGGAAGCAACTGCTACACCAACACCAACTCCGGCACCGCTGACAATGAAATATAAGACCGGTACCTTAAAATGGAAAGACCATACGACAGTAACATTGCAGATGACCGTAGATGGACCGTGTAAGTGGTATTATTTCTTTGTAGATGCAGGAACAGATACTACAGCAATCCAGAATATGTATGTTGCAAAAGATGCCACGAATGTAATGTCTACAAGTGGAACCATTGATGTAACGGCGGCAAAAGTTCCGGAAAAGGATTCCTGGCTGGTAGTTTGTGCAAAACCGGATTCCGGAGCAAAAGCAAAAATGAGTGTTGTAAAATTAAACGGCAGCAGTTTTAAGAAGAAACGTCCGGCAGCTGCTGCAACCACTACTACGAGACCGGCAAAAACATATAAGGTCAGTGAAAGTGCTGTTACAGGTCTGGATGGAGAACTTAAGTTCTTCCCAGGTAAATTCTATGAATTCACTGTAACTGGTGCGGGTATGGATAACACCAGCCCTGTTCAGGGAGATGAGAGATGGTATCCGGTATACTGGAGTACAAAGAAGAATCCAACGACAGAACAGCAGAATACAACCTGGAGAATTGGTTCTGGTAAAGGTATTAAAGACGGTGCAAGCTATAATATTTATATTTTCCTGAAAAAACAGGTTTATAATGGAAAAGAATGGGAAGATGCTACACCACAGGATATTAAATATATTACGGGAAGTAACGGAAAGGCACTTACTTTCACAGCGGCTTCAATCAGTGATAAAGAGTGGAATGCATATATTGCAGAACTTTCTGGAACACCAATTCCGGATAATGATGGCGATAATGGTGGAAATGGCGGCTCCGGTGATGATGCGGATGCAGAACTGACAGCAACTGCTGCAGCATCTGAGAAAGATGCAGGTTCCAAATCCAAATCTGCGGTATCTACAGCCGATGAATCACCGATCGGAACAATGTCTGCACTGGCAGCACTCTCCTTACTGGCAGGCGGATATATCGTTGTTCGCAAACGTAAAAAAGAAGAACTGTAATTTAACTCTGATTAAATACAAAAAGATTTGAGAGACAGGTCATTTTGGCCTGTCTCTTTTCATATAATAGTACAGGAACCCGTAAAATGATTTTTATTTATACATGCAGAGGGAAAGATGATGATCAATACGGACAAGACATTCTGTACATATGAGAATATTTATTATGAAATGTGGGAAATAGCAGGGCGGTATACAGAAATCGCGCAGTTTCAGGTAATTGGCCAAAGTCATGATGACAGGATGATTCCAATGGTGCAGATTGGAAAAGGTGCGGAGACTGTTTTCTGTATTGCAGGTTTAAGTGGACGGGATCGATGTATGCCGGTATATCTTATGCATATGCTGAAAGAATATGTCAAAGCATGGGAATGCCGATGGAAACTGGAGAATCTGTACGATCTTCGGATATTACTGGAAGACTGGAAAATCTGTTTTATTCCACTTTTGAATCCGGATGGATATGAAATTTATGAGAAAGATTTCTATGCGATCCGGAATCCGATTTATCGACAGATGCTGAGAATGCAGGAGATTCCATGCAAAGAATTTATCTGTAACAGCAGAGGGGTAAATCTGCGAAAAAATTTCCCGACACAGTACTACAGAAGAAAACAAATTCACAGTCAGCCGGCGAGTGAAAATGAAACAAAAGCACTTATAAAAGTTTTTCAGGAAAATGCAGGAAGAGGACTTTTGTCCTTTGGCTACTCTGAGAGACAAATTGTTTATTTCAGACAATCGCAGTCATTTGCTGCAAATCAAAAAAGCTATCGTCTTGCAAGACATTTGCAAAAACAGGCAGGACTGAATGCAGATAAAGCAAAATATCATCTGGACGATGTAGAACCAACAGGAAAACGAGGGTATGGTTCTCCGGAACAGTTTTATGCAGAAATATGCAGACAGCCAGCGTTCAGAATTGAGATACCACGCAGAAGCGGAGAAAATGAGATGGTTCCTGATCCGGCAGAATATGAGGAATTACATACACTACCGCTGGAATATCTTTTTTCACTCTGATTTTTCAGGAATATATTCTGGACGGCATTATAACGCTTGCGTTGGACAAAAAATTCCTGTATATTAAAGAATAGTGCTTAAAAAAGAAATTGGTAGTGATTAATATGTTTATAAAACAAAGGAGTTATACAAAATGACAAACGAATCCTCTAAAGGACAGAATACGAGTGCAGAAGAAACGCTGCGTCAGCGTTCATTCATAGAACTTGCGCAGGCACTGACGGCGCAGAAATCCAATACTCTTGGACGTCCATTGACATACTGCCTGACAACATTTGGATGTCAGATGAATGAAAAACAGTCAGAGGCAGTGGCCGGTATTATGGATGAGATCGGGTATCACAGACAGGACAATGAAGAAGCAGATGTTGTGATCTATAATACCTGCACTGTTCGTGAAAACGCGAACCTGAAGGTATACGGAAGACTGGGACACCTGCACAGTCTGAAGGATCACAATCCGGATATGAAGATCATTCTTTTTGGATGTATGATGCAGGAACAGCATGTAGTAGATAAGATTAAGAAATCCTATCCATTTGTCAATCTGGTATTTGGAACACATAATATTTTTAAATATGCGGAACTTTTTTATGAGATGCTCCAGTCTGAGCAGCAGATCGTAGATATCTGGGAAGGAACCGATCAGATCGTGGAAGATCTTCCGACAGAAAGAAATTATACATTTAAATCAGGCGTCAATATTATGTTTGGATGCAACAATTTCTGCAGTTACTGCATTGTCCCATATGTGCGTGGACGTGAGCGAAGCCGTGAGCCGGAGGCAATCGTAAAAGAAGTAAAACGTCTGGTTGCAGATGGAGTATCTGAGGTTATGCTTCTGGGACAGAATGTAAACTCTTATGGAAAGACACTGGAACATCCGGTTACATTTGCTCAGCTGCTGGAAATGCTGGAAGATGTGGAAGGTCTGAAGCGTATTCGCTTTATGACTTCACACCCGAAAGATCTTTCGGATGAACTGATCGAAACAATGTCAAAGAGCAAAAAGATCTGTCATCATCTGCATCTGCCATTGCAGTCAGGAAGCAGCCGCATCCTTAAAGCTATGAATAGACGCTATGATAAAGAAAAATATCTGAATCTGGTTGATAAGATCCGTACAGCGATTCCGGATATTTCTCTGACAACAGATATCATTGTCGGGTTCCCGGGAGAGACAGAAGAGGATTTTGAAGAAACCCTGGATGTTGTATCTAAATGTGGCTATGACACGGCATTTACATTTTTATATTCCAGAAGAAGCGGAACACCTGCTGCCGAAATGGAACAGATACCGCAGGATGTTGCAAAGGAACGTTTTAACCGCCTGCTTGCACTGGTACAGCAGGAGGGACGTATTCGTTCTTCCAGATTTGAAGGTTCTGTGCAGGAAGTTCTGGTAGAAGAAGAGAGCAGGGAAAAAGGAATATTTACAGGAAGAACAGAATATAATCTTCTTGTACATTTCCCGGGAACAGCAGATCTTCTTGGAAAATATGTAAAGGTAAGCCTGGATGAATGCCATGGATTTTATTACATGGGATCTCTGGTGGAAGAATAATCGATATGATATGGTTAACGGAGAAACCATAAAAATGGATAAATTTGACAGGTTGTAGGGTTTTGTGGTACTGTTACGAAGAAGTGGTACAACAAACAGTAGTTGTAATTGTTTACAGGAGGAAAATATTATGAGAAAAAAGAGTGTAAAAACAACAGCTAAATCAACAGAAGCAATCACAGAGACAGCAGCAAAAGTAAAAGAAACTGTAAAAGCAGCAGCAAAAAAGGTAGAGGAGTCTGCACCGGCTGAAAAAACAGCAGAAGTTGTGAAAGAAGTAGTTAACAAAGCTCCGGAAGCAGTTCAGAAGGCAGAGAAAACTGTAAAAACTGCAACCAAGACTGCAACAAAAGCAGTACGTAAAGCTGCTGGTGCAAGAGTAAAAGAAGTATCTCTTGAAATTTTCGAAACGAATGTATCTCTGAAAGATGTAGAGAAAGCAGTTAAGAAAGATGTTGCAGAAAAAGGACTGACAGGTGATATCTGTATTTATATCAATGCAGAAAGAAGAGCTGCATATTATACAGTAAATCAGGAAGGTTCTGACGAATATAAAGTAGACCTTGGTAACTTATAATCCATGAAATTATACCTTGCACCGCTGGAAGGAATCACCAGTTATATTTATCGAAAAGCACTGTATCAGTGTTTTGATGGATTTGATAAATATTTTATTCCATTTATCAGAGCAAAACAGAACCTGAATTTCAGCGGGAGAGAAAAGAAAGACATTTCTCCGGAAAATAATTCCGGGATGTATGCAGTCCCTCAGATATTGACCCGAAATGCAGATGATTTTCTACGTACAGCGAATCAACTGAAAGAGTATGGATATCAGGAAGTGAATCTGAATCTTGGGTGTCCATCCAAAACAGTAGTGACAAAGGGCTGCGGAGCAGGATTTTTGGCCAGACCGGAGGAACTGGAACAGTTTCTGGACAGGATTTTCAGCAAAACAGATATGAAGATCTCGGTGAAGACTCGTTTGGGGATGGAGAATGCAGAGGAATTTCCAAGGCTGATGGAAATTTACAATCGTTTTCCCATGGAAGAACTGATCATTCATCCGAGAGTACAGAAGGATTTTTATAAAAATATTCCGAATCTGGAGATATTTGGTGAAGCACTTGCCATCAGCAAAAACTCTGTATGTTATAATGGAGATATTTTTTCGGCAGATGATTTTAAAAGAATCCATGCTCAATTTCCGAATGTAGAATGCTTTATGATGGGAAGAGGTATTCTCGCAGATCCTTCACTTGCCCGTGAAATCAGGGGTGGAAAGGCGGCAGATCAGTCAGATATCCGTAGATTTCATGATCTTCTGTATCATACATACCGTGAGGAAGTGTCCGGGGATAGAAATGTTCTTTTCAAAATGAAAGAAATCTGGTTTTATCTGGCACCAATGTTTGCGGACAGTAAGAAATATGCCAAAAAAATTAAAAAAAGCGAGAAATGTGTGGTATATGAGAGTGCAGTAAATGAACTGTTCGCAAATTGCAGATTTACAGGAACACAGAGTAAGTAAATGGAATCACTTTGATTATAAAAAATAGAAATTCTATAAAAAAGAAAGGCTTTGAGTATTTTGTTCATGTACTCATTGCCTTTCTTTTTACTTTTTAATAATTGCTGTCTTCAGTGGGGGTACTGTCTGTGGTGTCAGAAGTATCGCTGCCGCTGGTATCGGTAGAAGAATCCCCACTATCCTGCGAGGAATCATCATAACTGTTATCAGTTGAGGTGTCTTCAGATCCGTCATCAGATGGATAATCGATCTGATCTGAAGAATCATAACCGCCCTGATCGGAAGCGCCTTCATCTGCAACGTCACCATCGCTGGTGTCACCGGAATAATCAGTTCCAGGATCATAGGTAGCCTGATCGGAGGAAGCCGAGCTGTCGGAAGAATCGGAGCTGTCGGAAGAATCGGAACTATCGTCATAGTTGCTGTCTTCTGTATAGATGTTAAATCCGGCATCTTCATCCTGGCTGGAACGAAGAGCCTCTGCTTCTGCAGCTGTCTCTGGTGCCTCTTTAACGGTAGCTTTTGCCCTGGCAGCAACAGCAGCATCTTTCGGGACAACTGCATAGACTGCAAACATGGCACAGGAAAAGACAAGTGCCATGAGTGCGATATGAATTTCGTCTCTGTATTTCATAGAAATTACCTCTTTTATGTGTTGTGATCATTTTTTATAAGTATAGCATGAGTTTCGACTTTTTTGTAAAGAAAATTCTACCAGAGGAGGAATTTTCTCAAAATCTCGGAATACGTCGTCTTGCATCAAAACTTTAACACCGGAAGATTTTAATCTTGTAAAAGGAAAATTCAAAAGAGCATACAACCTGTAAAATGTGACTGCTAAAAATTTGTTGACAAAGAGAAGGTAGTTGCATATAATAAATAAGAACAGAGATACTATGATTAAGTCCCACGCTTGAGCAATCAAGATACAGTGGGTACTTTATAAATGTTTAAACGAAGCCGTAGGACCGTAAGGTATAGCTTCTGGAGGCTCCCCAGTTTATCTGGGGAGTTTTTCTTTGGAAAGATTTATGATAATAAAAAAATGAAAGTAATAAGAAAGCTGGCAGGATGTGTTCCCGTGAAAAGGAAGGTATCCTGCCTTTTTTGCATGAAAGAGAGGAAATTCGTATGAGAAAATTTTATACAGCAGAAGCAGTAACAGAAGGACATCTGGACAAATTGTGTGATCAGAGTGCATATGCCATTTTGGATGTGTGTCTGAAGAATGATGAAAATTCCAGAGTACTGTCGGAATTATCTCGCTGTTTAATATCGTCAATAGCATATCCATGAGTGTATCTGCACGGATTAAGCAGTATGGAGCAATGCGAGCTGTTGGTATGGATAATAGACAGCTTAAACGAATGATTTCTGCGGAAGCGTACACATATGCAATTTCTGGTTTGATAGTTGGGTGTGGCATTGGACTTTCTCTTAATCGATTTTTATATAATCGTCTAATTACACATTATTTTGGAATTGAGAGGAGTTTTCCTAACCTCTGGTTTGGAAGTATCGTTGCCTTTATCTTCATATCTGCCATTGTATCTGTCTACGCTCCGTCAAAACGGATACGGAATATGGCAATTACCGAAACAATCAGTGAATGGTAATAGCCATTAGTTTTGATAAATTTTATTGATATATTGACAAATAATGTAAAATAAACTATTATATAGATAACCGATATATAGAACGCCGATATATAACTTATTCTAAGAAGGGGGTGGACCAGATGGCTATTGAAAAAGCGTTGGTTTCAGGAAGTATGGCAATGCTTGTAATGAAACTTTTGTCTGAAAAGGATATGTATGGATATGAGATGATCGACACATTGAGGCAAAAATCTCAGAATGTATTTGAGCTGAAGGCAGGAACTCTTTATCCATTGTTGCACAGCTTGGAAGAGAAAGGACTATTGACAGTATATGAACAGGATGTAGCTGGAAAGACCAGAAAGTATTATAGCCTTACCAGACAGGGAAGAGGATTCCTGGAAAAGAAAATAGAGGAATGGAAAGAGTACTCCGCAGCAGTGACCAATGTGCTTATATTGGAGGTGTGAGTTATGGACGAATATCTGAAATTATTGCTGGAACAGATTCGCTGCACAAAAGCCAGACCATATATAAAACAGGAGCTGCAGGATCATATGGAGGATCAGATTGCGGAAAACATGAAGGCAGGCATGGATCATGAACAGGCAGAGAAGGAAGCCGTCAGAGACATGGGGGATCCTGTGGAAACAGGGATCTCCCTTGACAGTATCCACAGACCTCAGGCTGCATGGAAACTTTTGGGAATGATTATACTTATCAGCATTGCAGGTATTCTGATACATGCAGGGATTTCCGGAAAAGCCAGTGAGAATGCGGTAGCCGGTTCTGACAGATATGTGTTTCATGTTATAATCGGGCTGGCTGTTATGATGATTTTGTATCTGCTGGACTATACCGTACTGGCAAAATTTTCAAAAATAATTGCAGCTGTTTTATTGTCCGTCTGTTTGCTGGTTATATTGGAAGGAGGCCAGGTAAACGGAGCAAGGATTTTTATATCACTGCCGGGAGGCAGAAGAGGCATGGATGTACAAAAACTGATGCTGTTTTATGTCCCTGTATATGGAGCGATTTTATATAAATATCATGGGTGGGGATATAAGGGGCTGATAAGAGCAATCTTATGGATGATTGCTCCAGTAATATTAGTTTACAGCCTGCCGGCACTCAGGACAGCTTGTGTGATGCTGGTAACTATGCTGACTATGTTGACAATCGCAATCAAAAAGGACTGGTTTATTGTCAGAAAGAAAAGAACTATCTGTGGAATCTGGGCTGTGTTTTTGACTGCACCCATAGCAGCTTTTCTGAGTATGTACCTGAGAAACAGACTGGCGGAATATCAAATTGTGCGCATACAGGCGATGTTTTCTAGCGGTAGCGAAACAGATTATTTCACAAAAATGTTGCATTCACTTTGGAAACAGAATAATCTGATCGGGAAAAGCAAATCAGATGTAACGGGAATCCTGCCAGCATTTAATGCGGATTATATTCTGACCTATCTGTCATCTGTATATGGAATAATTGCAGCTATACTTTTGTGCTGTGTTCTTGCGGCTCTGATTCTTGCAGTCTTCAACACTGCATTGCGACAGAAAAATCAGCTGGGTATGATGATGGGATGCGGGTGCGGAATTGTATTTCTCATCAGTTTTTTGATAAATGTCCTTGAGAATCTTGGCATATTTCCGCAATCAATAACATTTCTTCCGTTTTTTTCAGCCGGAGGAAGCTGTATCATAATTTCTTATGGACTCATGGGGATCGTGCTGAGTACTTACAGGTATAAGAATATTTATCCGCGACATCCTGAAGCAGGTTTTATGTCCATTAATTCTAAGATAAAAAAAGTATCATAATATTATGTTAAATAAAACCAACCAAAAACGCTGAGAATTGCTCCCAGCGTTTTTTGGTTGGTTTTATTTTGGACAGTTTTCTGCATTCAGCACCAGCTGCTTGCGGAACTGTGAAGGGGACATGCCACACTGTTTTCGGAAAAAGCGGCTGAAATATAATGGATTTTCGTACCCGACCAGATTGGCTATTTTTGTGATATTATAATTGGTCGTTTCCAGAAGCATTTTTGCATTGGTAAGCCTCAGAGACTGCACGTATTGAGCAGGTGTAGTATTGGCATACTGACGGAAGTGTATAAAATCAGCATATGACAGATCGGACAGAGCAGCGTTGAAAGATATCAGTCAGAATGTTATTCCTGGAATCATCTGCAATCTGACAGATATGAAATCATCAAGAGAAAAAATCTGGATGAACGATGCAAAGCCATTTGGTTATGAGATTCTGGATATAAAAATTGGTGGCGTAATTACAAGACTTAAAAGTACAGGATACCGGATTGACAATTATCTGAATGGAAATGTGCTTCGTCTGGAAGAGCTGGAAGAGGAAAGACTTCCCTATTTTACCAAAGGAATGGACAAGCGGGAGAACTTATGGAATCGCATCATCAGTGGATGCGATTTGAATGACACGATCTGATAAAGGTAAATGAAAGGAATCAGGCTACGTATGAAAATTCTAGTGATTTTAATAATTTTTGTATTTGCATTGTCTCTTTTTCGAATGATTCTGGAATGGAGTAAAAATAATAATAAATGTTCTCACCAGCGTTATAAACGATCAGAAAATAACGGTTTATACAGGAAACCAAAACTATTCTCACAGAATGGTTTTGGTTTCCTTTTTTGCTGTTACAAATCAGTTACAACTGCGATATAGAATTTAATGTATAATTAACCTGTGAAAAGATATTTATAAAAACATGTGAGGTAATAATCATGAAGGCAAGAATTCTTGTGATAGAAGACGAAATGTCAATCAATGACCTGCTATGTATGAATTTGGAGATTGCAGGGTATGAAACAGTAGGATATCTGGATGGAAATGAGGCATATGAAGCAATTATTCAAGATCATGCGTTTCAGTGTGCACTTGTAGATATCATGCTTCCCGGAAGAGACGGCTATAGCCTGTTACCGAAACTGAAGCAGTATGAAATCCCCGTAATATTTCTTACCGCAAAGGGAGATATCGCGAGCAAGATAAAGGGATTAAAAGACGGTGCGGAAGATTATATTGTAAAACCATTTGAAATGCTGGAAGTGATGGTCCGTCTTGAAAAAGTACTGGAACGTAATGGCACTGTACAAGAACAGATTCAAATTGGTGATGTCATCATTGATACTGCTAGTCGTACTGTTACAAAAATGGGTATGGAAATCTATTTAAAGCCAATGGAATATAACTGCCTCATGGTGTTCGCCAAAAACCCGAATAAAGCACTGACCAGGAATCAGATCCTGCAGGAACTGTGGAATGAAGAGTTCTGCGGAGAAACAAGAACTGTGGATGCACATGTGGGTCGTATCAGGAAAAAACTTGGCTGGCAGGATAAGATTAAAACAATTCCCAGAATCGGTTACAGACTTGAGGTGGATTTATGAAACTCTTAATAAAGATCTTTTTTCAGACTACATGTATTATTCTGTTGGCATCGTCAGGGATCTTTCTCTATACCACTTATTGTTGGAAAAATCAGAGTATACACAATATCAACAGTTATGAAAGCAGTATATTCAGAACAAATATCTTACAGTTTGAAAATAAAACAAGCCTTTCCGACAATCAGAAACAGAATGCCGACAACGAAATGCGCCCCCAAATAGTTACTTATGCTTTTCGGCAGGTTTTTCATGACAGTGCGGTTTTATATCTTGATGGAAAAATGACCTATAATGGAACTGTTTATGAATTCGACGTAAAAAAGTTAAGAGAATTATGTAAAAGTAAGGCAAACATGGTGGATCATGGCAGCAACAGTGACGGTCATGGCCCTATGATCAGTCAGATAAATGGAAGGACACTTTTGTTATTTTACTATGGCAATGTAAATATGGG
>SKER01000364.1_pt1 | contig 56716 bp, 45 predicted proteins | sample 4826961 | NCBI WGS metagenome assembly SKER01 (sample SAMN11008804, study PRJNA524170) | human gut metagenome | biome: Human fecal sample; material: Feces; isolation source: fecal sample from pouch patient p47 | host: Homo sapiens | place: Israel: Tel-Aviv | collected 2016-11-16 | reverse complement strand
ATTCATCACGGAGCGTTTGAGCTTTCCTTGAGCGTTGTGTCGCGGGAGCGCGCCGCCTTAATCGTTGGGCGGCGCGCTCCCATGATATTGTCGATTGTTGCGTTGCAGAACACTTCTTTGAAGAACCGGAAAGGAGGTCCGACATGGCCAAGGAGCAAGGCGTGAAGCCGATTGCGCAAAACAAGAAGGCACGCCACGACTATGCCATTGAAGACAAGTATGAAGCCGGTCTGGTGTTGACCGGCACTGAGGTGAAGTCGCTTCGAGAAGGCCGCGCATCGCTGGCCGAATCGTTCATTACCATCGACCGTCGCGGTGAAATGTGGCTTGAGGGAGCCAATATTCCCGAATATCTCAACGGAACGTGGAACAATCATGCCCCTAAGCGCAAGCGTAAGCTGTTGCTTCACGCGGCGCAGATCGACAAGCTGGCTCGTCAAAGCCAGGCCAAGGGTTTCACCATCATTCCGCTGAGCCTGTATTTCAAAGACGGTCGAGTCAAGGCGGAAATCGCATTGGCACGAGGCAAGAAGGAATTCGACAAGCGTCAGGCATTGCGCGAGGAGCAAGACAAGCGTGAGGCCTTGCGTGCCATGCGATATGCCAACAAGCAGGTGCGATAAGTGGTAACCGGAAAATTTCCGGTTTCACATACTGATATACAGCGGTGGCCGTAATCTTTTTGTAGCTTGCCCTCTCTAGTGTATGGTTCAGATTCGGTCGAATAGACCGAGCGAGACATAGGAGAAGGATATGGAAGCGAAGAAAAGTCTGAAGACGGTTGCCGCGTGTGCGCTGAGCGTTGCGATGCTGTTTGCTGGAGCGGCATGCGGCACCAGTGATGGAAGTGACGATGCGGCTTCGTCCGATAGCGGTTCGAAAGCGAGCGAACTGACGGGTTATGACGTTTCGTCGGTGCAGAAAGACGATGACATCGCCAAACTGTTGCCCGATTATGTGACGAAGGACGGCAAGCTCACCATCGGCATGGACACGTCGTACGCTCCCGCCGAATTCCTTGCGGAGGACGGCAAGACCCCGGTCGGCTTCGATGTCGATATCGCCAAGGCTTTGGCGCAGGTGTTCGGCCTTGAAGCGGATCCGGAAACCGCGAATTTCGATTCGATCATTCCATCGGTCGGATCCAAGTACGATATCGGCATTTCGTCGTTCACCGTGACCAAGGAACGTTTGGAAGCGGTTGATTTCGTAAGCCATTTTGATGCCGGATCGGCATGGGCCGTGAAGAAGGGCAATCCGAACAAGATCGACACGTCCGATCTGTGCGGCAAGAAGGTGGCCGTGCAGACCGCCACCATGCAGGAGACCGAAGCGAACAAGATAGCCAAGCAATGCGAGGCCGACGGCAAGGATAAGCTTGAAGTGATCTCCAGCAAGCTGCAGACCGATGTGACCACGAACGTTGTCACCGGCAAGGCCGACGTGTTCTATGCCGATTCGCCGGTTGCGGGCTATGCCATCGCGCAAACCGATGGACAGCTGGAAATGCTGGGCAAGGTCGAAGGCGTCGCTCCGGAAGGCATCGTCATCAAAAAAGGCGACAGCCAGATGGATGAGGCCGTACAGAAGGCCGTGCAGAAGCTCATCGACGACGGTACGTATCTGAAGATCCTTAAGTATTGGGGTGTCGAGGACGGTGCCATCGAAACGTCGGAAATCAATACGCCGGGTGCCGAATAATTCCATGATTGAACCGTCCACGGATCAGACGATTCAATGATCGCATGACTGGCGACGTGCTGGGAACAAAGCGGGTTTTGATCATATTGTGATATGGCAAAACCCGCTTTTTCGTAAGGAAAAACGGCATATCGAATAGAGTTTGCGTACTATTAACGTGGCCGTAGCAATCGTTTTCTATGGTGCCTGCAGGACTTCGGTTCGGCCGTATTCATACGGTTGGGAATGAAGAGAGGATCCGCGATGGCTTTCAATAATCTGAGGAAACTCGCTGTTTTTGCACTAAGCGCCGCCATGATCGTTTCGTTGGGTGCGTGCGGCACATCGGAAAAGTCCGATTCCGCGGCTTCCAGTGATTCTGAGTCGTTGTCGAACACCACCGGTTATGACGTTTCCGGCGTGACGAAGGATGACGATATAGCCGCGATGCTGCCGGAATCAGTCACCAAGGACGGCAAGCTCACCGTCGGCATGGACACGTCGTACGCTCCCGCCGAATTCCTTGCGGAGGATGGCAAGACCCCGGTCGGCTTCGATGTTGATATCGCGAAGGCGCTCGCCAATATGTTCGGTCTTGAGGTCGTGCCGCAAACGTCGAATTTCGATTCGATCATTCCGTCGATCGGCACCAAGTACGATATCGGCATTTCGTCGTTCACCATCACGCCCGAGCGTATGGAAGCCGTCGATTTCGTGAGCATGTTCAAGGCCGGTTCCACGTGGGTGGTGAAGAAGGGCAATCCGAACAAGGTCGCCGCTTCCGACCTGTGCGGCTTGAAGATCGCGGTGCAGACGGGCACCACGCAGGAAGAGGAAGTCAACGCGGCCGCCAAACAATGCAAGGCCGACAGCAAGCCCGAAGTGCAGATTCTGTCGAATAAGCTGCAGACCGATGTGACCACGAACGTGGCGACGGGCAAGGCCGACGTATTCTATGCTGATTCGCCGGTCGCCGGCTATGCCATCGCGCAAACCGAAGATACGCTAGAAGCCCTCGGCGAGGATGTCGGCGTGACCAAGGAGGCCGTGGCAATCAAAAAGGGCGATTCCGATACCGCCAAGGCGGTGCAGGCCGCACTGCAGAAGCTCATGGATGATGGCACGTATATGAAGATCCTCAAGCATTGGGGCGTGGAGAACGGAGCGATCGACAAAGCCGAAATCAATCCGACTGACCTCGGCTGAACGATCAAACGTAAGGCAGGCATCGCACACGGCGATACTGTTAAGCCGATATGACGGAAGGCATGCGGGTCAAATCCGCGTGTCTTCCGTTTTCGTATATGGATCTTCCGTGATTCGACGGAGCTACATTGCGCGATTCTTGGCTGATACGTAAGGTTTGCGCAATGTAACGTACATGTAGCATTGCGCTCTTATCGTGCCTATTTGAGATACTGAGGTTCTCTGCAACCGAATGGCGTTGAGATTTTCGGTATGGCAATGAAGAGATAAGAAGAAGGATATGCGTACCATGTCTTTGAAGATCAAGTCCGTTGTGGCGCTTGCGCTGAGTGCGGCGATGTTGTTTCCCACTGCCGCTTGCGGCACCTCCGATGCGTCCAATTCCGGCGATTCGTCGGATTCGTCGAACACTACCACCGGTTACGATGTCAGCACCATTAAAAAAGATGACGAGCTGGCCAAGCTGGTTCCGTCCGGCGATCTGGTGAAGGACGGCGAGCTTTCCGCCGGTATGGAGCTTTCGTACGCTCCGGCTGAATTCTATGCCGAAGACGGCAAGACTCCGGTCGGCTATGATATCGACATGACCAAAGCCATCGCCAAGACGCTTGGTTTGAAGCCAAACATCGTGTCTTCCATGTTCGACACCATCATTCCTTCCATTGGCTCCAAGTATGATCTGGGCATCACCGCCATGACCATCACTGAAGAGCGTATGCAGTCCGTGGATTTCGTGAGCTACTACCGTGCAGGTTCCACGTGGGCCGTGAAGAAGGGCAATCCGAAGAAGCTTGACACTTCCGACATGTGCGGCGCGAAGATCGCGGTGCAGACCGGCACCGTGCAGGAAGAGGAAGCCAACACCATCGCCAAAGGATGCGAGGCCGATAACAAGGCCGAAGTGATGTCGTACAAGCGTCAGGCCGAAGCGGCCACCGCAGTGGCTACGGGCAAGGCCGATGCGTTCTATGCCGATTCTCCGGTCGCCGGCTATGCCATCTCCCAGACCGACGGACAGCTTGAAGCCTTGGGTGACGTCGAAGGTGTGGCCAAGCAGGGCATCGCTGTCAAGAAGGGCAACACCCAGCTTGCTGAAGCCGTGCAGAAGGCCGTACAGAAGCTGATGGACGATGGTACGTATATGAAGATCCTCAAGCATTGGGGTGTGGAATCCGGCGCTCTCGACAAGGCTGAGATCAACCCGACCGATCTCGACTGATTTCATCCCCACTATTTACATCAACAACGAAGGAACTGAAGCATCATGGCGAAGAAACAAATCGACGGCGACGGCCTCGATATTCCGAATCGCATCAAGGCGCTGCCGGTTAAGCGTACGGGCCCGATTGTGGCGGCGGTCATCGTCGCTCTGCTCGCCGCCATGCTGCTGCAGGGCCTGATTACCAATCCGCGTTTCGAATGGAATGTGGTCTGGAAGTACCTGTTCAACGAGAATGTGCTCGAAGGCATCAAATACACGCTGCTGCTGACGGTCATCTCCATGGGCATCGCCATTATTCTGGCAGTGATTCTGGCCGTAATGCGCAAGTCCATCAATCCGGTGCTGCGTGGCGTGAGCTGGTTCTACATTTGGTTCTTCCGTGGCACCCCTGTGTATACGCAGCTGGTGTTCTGGGGTCTGTTCGCCGTGTTGGTGCCTCGCATCGGCGTGGGTATTCCGTTCACTTCCATTGAATTCTGGAGCATTGACTCGCAGTCCGTCATTACGGCGTTTAACGCGGCATGGCTAGGTCTCGCATTGAACGAAGCGGCATATCTGGCTGAAATCGTGCGTGCGGGTCTTGAAGCCGTCGATCCGGGCCAGACCGAAGCGGCCAAGGCACTGGGCATGAAGCGTTCCATGATCATGCGTCGTGTGGTGCTTCCTCAGGCCATGCGCATCATCATTCCGCCGACCGGCAACGAGTTCATCGGCATGTTGAAGACCACTTCGCTGGTCAACGCCGTGCCGTTCACGCTGGAACTGCAGTTCGCCACCACCGCAATCGCAACCCGACTGTACAAGCCGATTCCGCTGCTGATCGTGGCCTGCATCTGGTACTTGGTGATCACCTCCATTCTGATGGTGCTGCAGTCTCGCCTGGAGAAGCATTTCGGCAAGGGCTTCGATGCGCGCCCGGCCGGCGCGCGCGGCAAGCAGCCGCCGCTGCCGGGCAAAACCGAAGGCGAACCGAAAGACGATATCGCCAAGCAGAACGAGGCAACGTTCGCGGGCATGACCGCGTGAGGGGAGTGAGCAATGACTGAACCAACCACCAACGGTGTTGTTCCCGCAGTGAAGGCCACGCAGGTGCATAAGGCTTTCGGTAGCCTGCACGTGCTCAAGGGCGTCGATATGACGGTTATGCCCGGCTCGGTGACGGTGATTCTGGGACCTTCCGGTTCCGGAAAATCCACGTTCCTGCGTTTGATCAACCAGTTGGAAACGCTGACCGGCGGCGAAATCGACGTCGACGGCGAAATGATCGGCTACAAGTACGTCGACAAGGACGGCAAGCAGGTGCTGCAGACCCTGAACGACAAGGAAGTGGCCGAGCAGCGTTCCAAACTGGGCATGGTATTCCAGAGGTTCAACCTGTTCCCGCACATGACGGCGCTCGAAAATGTGATGGAAGCGCCAGTCCACGTCAAGCACATGGATAAAAAGGAAGCCCGCAAGCTTGCCATCGAAGAGCTGAATCGCGTGGGCATGGGCGATCGCCTCGATCACTATCCGGCACAGCTTTCCGGTGGCCAGCAGCAGCGCGTGGCCATTGCCCGTGCGCTTGCCATGAAGCCGGAAATCATGCTGTTCGACGAGCCGACTTCCGCACTCGATCCGGAATTGGTGGGCGAAGTGCTGAACGTCATGCTGTCTTTGGCGAAAGAAGGCATGACCATGGTGGTTGTCACCCACGAAATAGGCTTCGCGCGCGAAGTCGCCGATCAGATCGTATTCATGGACGGCGGTGTTGTTGTGGAACAGGGCGGTCCTGAAATCATCGACAATCCGCAGGAACCACGATTCAAGGACTTCCTGCAGCACGTGCTGTAAATCGCCGCAAGCATAATCGTAAGAATCAGACACCTCTTCGTCGTAAGGATTGCGATCAAGGGAATGGCTGAGAAAATCCCCATGTTGAAAACTGTCAGCATGGGGATTTTTGTGTTCATATATCAAAGGTTCAGCGCGATGAGACGGTTTCGTTTCGAAAATGACACCATTACCCGATAAGCTGAGGTGTTATGTGTGGAATCGTAGGATATGCAGGAAATGTGGAAACCGCGTGCGGCAAGCCGTTGGAAGTGTGCCTCCAAGGCCTCCAGCGTTTGGAATACCGTGGATATGATTCGGCCGGTGTGGCGCTGACCGCGCCCGGCATGGATCATGTGGAAGTGCGTAAGAAGGCGGGGCGTCTCGCCAATCTAATCGAAGACGTGGAACGCAATCCAATGCCGATGGCCACCGTGGGCATCGGCCACACCCGTTGGGCCACCAACGGCGTGCCGAATGACATCAACGCGCATCCGCATACTTCGCGTGACGGCAAGGTCGCCATCATTCATAATGGCATCATCGAAAACGCCTCTCAGCTGCGTCTTGATCTGCAGACGGAAGGTTACCGTTTCTCATCGGAAACCGATACGGAGGTCGCGGCGAAACTGCTAGGCAAAATCAGCGAGAAAATCGTTGAGGAAACCGGCAAGCCTGATCTGTTCAAGGCCGTGCGGCGCTTGGCGCGCATGCTGGAAGGCGCGTTCACGATTCTCGCCACCGACTGCCGTCAGCCGGGTATCGTGGTCGGTGCTCGCCATGATTCGCCGCTGGGGGTTGGTCTTGGCGAAGGTGAGAATTTTCTCGGTTCCGATGTGGCCGCGTTCGTCGCCTACACGAAGCGTGCCATGGAAATCGACCAGGATCAGGCCGTGATGGTGTCCGCCGATAAGGTTGTGGTGTCTGATTTCATGGGCAACATCGTGGCCGATCCGAAGACCTATACCGTGGATTGGGATGCTTCCGCGGCCGAAAAGGGCGGTTGGGACTCCTTCATGGACAAGGAGATCCACGAAGGGCCGGCGGCGGTGCAGCGCACGCTGTTGGGACGTCTTGGCAAGGACGGCAATCTCAATCTTGACGAGGTTCGCATCGACGAGCATGATTTCAAGGCGATCGACAAGATTATCGTCATCGCCTGCGGTACCGCCGCCTACGCGGGCATGGTGGCCAAATACGCCATCGAGCATTGGGTGCGTATTCCGGTGGAAGTGGAGCTTGCCCACGAATTCCGTTATCGTGATCCGATTCTCACCCCGCGCACGTTGGTGGTGGCCATTTCGCAGTCCGGTGAAACCATGGACACGCTGATGGCATTGCGTCACGCGCGTGAGCAGGGTTCGAAGGTGCTGGCCATCTGCAACACGCAGGGCGCGTCCATTCCGCGTGAATCCGACGCGGTGCTGTACACGCACGCTGGTCCGGAAGTGGCGGTCGCCTCCACCAAGGCGTTCGTGGCGCAGATTACTGCCGCCTACGTGCTTGGCTTGTATTTGGCGCAGGTCAAGGGCGCGATGTTCCGCGACGAGATCGCGCAGGCGTTGGATTCCCTCAAAGACATGCCTCGCAAGATCCAGTGGGTTCTTGATACGCAGACCAAGACCGTGCATGATGCTGCCGCGCAGATGGTCGATGCGAAGTCCTTCCTGTTCCTGGGTCGTCATGTCGGCTACCCGGTCGCGATGGAAGGCGCGTTGAAATTGAAGGAAATCGCCTACACCTTCACCGAAGGTTTTGCGGCCGGCGAGCTCAAGCACGGTCCGATCGCATTGGTGGACGAAGGCGAACCGGTAGTGTTCATCGTGCCGCCGGCGCGTGGCCGCAATGTGCTGCACGCCAAGGTTATTTCCGGTATCGAAGAGGTCAAGGCCCGTGGCGCGTACATTATCGCCGTGGCCGAAGAGAATGACCCCGATGTTGAACGCTATGCGGACGTGGTGTTCTGGCGTCCGGCCTGCCCGACGCTGATGAGCCCGTTGGTGGACGTGGTGCCGCTGCAGCTATTCGCCATGGACATGGCCAAGCTGAAGAATTACGACGTTGACAAGCCTCGTAATCTCGCCAAGTCCGTCACCGTGGAGTAATCGTTCATACGATGCGTCAACAGCGTCAGCAGAAGAGGCATCGTTACGTTCTTGAAGAACCTCATATTCCGTTCGAATGTGAGGTTCTTTACGAGAACGATGCGATTATCGTGGTTGACAAACCGCATTTTCTCGCCACCACACCGCGCGGCATGTGGTATCGCGAAACCGCGTTGATTCGACTTCGGGAACAGTATGGCGAACCTGATATTGTTCCCGCGCACCGTTTGGACCGACTTACCGCAGGCATCATCGTATTTGTGCGCAAACCGGAATTGCGCGGCGCTTACCAAATGCTGTTCCAGAATCGCAAAACCATCAAAACCTATGAATGTTTGGCGCCGCTTGCCCCCGAACAGCATCCGCAATATGGAACAATCGTAAGAATCGACAGGCATCAACCCTTTCCGGCAATCCGAGCATCGCATATTTGCAAGGATCGCGGGCGACTTCAGGCGTACGAAATTCCGGAAACCATCAATGCGCAAACGTTGATTGAGCGGGGAAGTACGGTACGTTGCCTCGACGGCAAAGCATATGTGAATTACGTGCTGCACCCGAAAACCGGCAAAACGCACCAGTTGCGTGTGCATATGAATTCGTTGGGATTGCCGATTTTGGGCGATGATTTCTACCCGAATATTGTGCAACGTTCTTACGATGATTTCTCGCAGCCGTTGGAATTAGTGGCTCGTGAGTTACGTTTCGACGATCCGGTGACGGGAGAGCCTCGTACATTCGTTTCGAAAGTGCCGCTTGGCTGATTAACGGTCTGATCAGCAGGTATTGCTCACTGAATCAAGATATATAAAAACTGTCCATCGCTGTACTCATATTTGCTCGCTTCGCTATGGCGTGTTGAAGTTGCGCGTCCCTATAATTGGACACTTTACATTTCGTGTTATCGAGCGTGATTAGGATGTGCTCTTGTTGTGCTGGCTGGCAAAGGCAAGCCGGCTGGAAAGAACGAGAGAGAATATGAACCATATTTCAAAAGCGCTTCGTGGCGTTGCCGACAAATATAACGGCGTATCACTGATTATCCGCATTATCGTCGGTCTTATCGCGGGTACCGCACTGGCATTGGTTGTTCCGCATATGACGTGGATCGGCGAATTCGGCACCCTGTTCGTAAGCGCATTGAAGGCCGTCGCTCCGATTCTGGTGTTTGTGCTGGTGGCAAGCGCTTTGGCTCAAGGCAATTCCAAGCTTGACGGCCGTTTCGGCACGGTGCTTTTCCTGTATCTGTTCACCACGTTCCTGTCCGCCGTCGTGGCGGTGCTGACGTCTCGCATGTTCCCGCAGACCATATCGTTGGGCGATGCCGCTGACGCCGATGTGGTGCCGCAGGGCTTGAGCGAGGTTGTGCAGACGTTGTTGACCAATATCGTGGCCAATCCGATTCAGGCCATGATCGACGGCAACTACATCTGCATTCTGATGTGGGCTTGCCTGTTCGGTCTTGCCATGAAGGGTATTGCCAATGAAAGCTCCAAGGCGTTCCTTGCCAATGTGGCCGATGGTGTGTCTCAGGTGATTCGTTGGGTCATCAATCTCGCCCCGTTCGGCATTATGGGCTTGGTATTCACCAGCGTTTCCGAAAACGGCTTGGCGGCCTTCACCGAGTACGGTAGCCTCCTGCTCCTGCTCGTCGGTACCATGCTGCTGATGGTGCTCGTGTTCGGTCCGCTGGTCATTTTCCTGTACCTGCATCGCAACCCGTATCCGCTGGTGTACCGCTGCTTCAAGGAATCCGGCCTGACCGCATTCTTCACGCGTTCTTCTGCTGCGAACATTCCGGTCAACATGCAGCTGTGCGAGAAGCTTGGTCTTGATAAAGACATGTATTCCGTGTCCATTCCGTTGGGCGCAACCATCAACATGAACGGTGCCGCCATCACCATCACCATCATGGCCATGGCCGCCGCCAATACGATGGGCATTCAGATTTCGTTGCCGGCCGCCATTCTGCTGTCTGTGGTGTCGGCGCTCGGCGCATGCGGCGCTTCCGGTGTGGCCGGTGGCTCGCTGCTGCTTATTCCAATGGCCTGCTCGCTGTTCGGCATCAGCAATGACATCGCCATGCAGGTGGTGGGCGTTGGCTTCATCATCGGCGTCATCCAGGATTCCGTGGAGACCTGTCTGAATTCCGCTTCCGACGTGGAGTTTGCGGCAACCGCCGAATATCATGCTTGGCTCAAGCAGGGCCGTCAGCTTCCGGCGTTCATGTATTCCAAGAAGGAACGTCAGCAGCTCGGCATCGAAGCCTGATTTCACCCGATTTCAGCTTTTCGTTCAATCTAGAAGGCGTCTCTCCCACGTGGTTCACCCACGCTGGAGAGGCGCCTTTCGTATTGGCTGATTTGATTGATTGCGTTGATTAAAGTCGCGAGATATTGCGATTAGTCGAGTTCCGCCACGGATCCGCGGTCGATGAATTCGGGGGTGATAAGTTTCTTGATTCCAGAAGGCACTTTTTTGCCATTGCATTGTTGCTCGATCATGGAAAAAGCCTCTTTTCCCACAGTTCTGAGCTTGAGCCGTATGGTGGTCAGTTCAAGACGGGGCACAACGCCGCGGAGTGAATCGTCCACACCGATGATGCTGACATCTTCGGGAACGCGCTTTCCTGCTGTCCTCAGGCCAAGCATGGCACCGTATGCCATTTGATCGTTGCCTGCGAAAATTGCGGTGCAATCCTTTTCGTGAGCCAAGGCCAATCCGGCTTGGTAGCCGCTATCTGCTTCCCAGTCGCCGTAATACATGGGTGGTGTGGGAATGCCGACTTGCGCTAATGCGTCGCGCCACCCTCTGATGCGGCTCTGTGCTGCGCGTGAAACGGTGGGGCCTGCGATGTGGTACACAGTTTTATGCCCCTTCGACAGGAAAAAGTCCACGGCTGCAGTGGCGCAACCATACGAGTCCGAATCGATGGTGGGGCAGTGGTTTGCCGGTTCCTCGCAAATAAGCACTACAGGTAGGTTGTCGGATGGCTTGAACTGGTTGAAGTCGGTGAAATCGCGTTCCATAATCACGATTGCACCATCGAGGGGGAGGCCTTCCACAAGTTTCAGTGCGCCGGCGAGTGACTGATCCTGCAGGTTATCCAAGGGGCGAATGGTGATGGAATAGCCGCTATTCGCGGCCGCTGTAGTGATGCCTTCGAGGATACGTGAGTTCCCGTAGGCCGACATATGCGAAAGCAGTACACCAACATTGTTGAAATGTCCGCTTTTCAAAGCACGTGCCGCATAATTCGGCCTGTATCCGAGATGCTCCATGGCTGCCTCGACCTTAAGTTTCGTCGCTGGGCGTACGGCATCGCTCCCATTAGCCACTCGGGAAACGGTCTGCGGTGAAACCCCTGCTTCCCTGGCGACGTCTTGCAGCGAGACTGAGTTGCGTGCCATGTGTATCTACCTTCCGAACGAAAATGCGTACTGTGCTTAATTTTACATGCTTACTTCTGTATTGTTTTCGTCACCATGCAATTTGTTCGATGAAGTGAATATGTGGTCTAGAATGTGCGAAAAGTAGACACTTTTGGAATATGGTGTTATTATGATAACGCAAACATTTGGAAGGAGCTGTTTTACGGGGGTGTAAATTGCCCTGTGAAATGGTATTGCCTCGAAGGAGAGGAATGATGTCAGCAACGGAAGTTGTTGCCAATATGCCACTGCATTCGGCAACCGTGCGTGTCAATAAACACAAGGCGGATTGGCGTGGTTGGAAGTTCATGTGGCCGTTCGCGTTGGTGTTCGTGTTCGTGTTCGTGATCCCGATCCTGTACGCGGTCTACATCAGCTTCTTCCAGAAGCAGATGATCGGCGGCACGAAGTTCGTGGGAATCAGCAACTACATTCGCCTGTTCCACGACCAGCAGTTCTGGAGCTCGGTGGGCAGGGTCGCGCTGTTCACCTGCGTGCAGGTGCCGGTCATGCTGTTCCTGTCGGCGGCGATGGCCCTGGCGTTGGATTCCATGAAGCTGCACGGCGCGAAGTTCTTCCGCATCACCACGTTCCTGCCGTACGCGGTGCCGGCCGTGGTGTCGACTTTGGTGTGGGGCTTCATGTACGGCGCGAAGTACGGTCTGGTCGGCTCCCTGAACGACTGGCTGGGCACGAACCTCGACGTGCTGAGCCCGAACGTGCTGCTCGCTTCGATCGGCAACATCGTGACGTGGGAGTTCACGGGCTACAACATGCTGATCTTCTACAGCTCGCTGTCCACGATCCCGCATTCGCTGTACGAGGCCGCCTCGATCGACGGGGCGTCCGAGTGGCAGATCGTCAAGTCCATCAAGCTGCCGGAACTGAAGGGCTCGCTCGCGATCACGGTGATCTTCTCGATCATCGGCTCGTTCCAGCTGTTCAACGAGCCGAGCATCCTGCAGAACATGGTGCCGGGCAACTCGATCACCACGTATTACACGCCGAACATGTACGCGTACAACCTGAGCTTCGCGGGCAACCAGTCGAACTACGCCGCCGCCCTGGCGATCACGATGGCCGTGATCACGATGGCGATCGCGTACGCGGTGCAGCTCAACAGCATGAAGGAGCAGATGAAGTAACGCCCGGTGGCGCGAACCATCCGCATATAGGGGAAGAAACGCTAAGGAGCATCGAAAATGAGTGACGCAACAATCGCCGCGGGCACGGAGCAGAGGCTCACCGCTCAGGAGCTCAAAGCCCAGGAGAAGGCCGCGAAAAAGACCGAGAAGGAACGCCTCAAGAGGGTCGCGCGCGACGAGAAGGCCGAGCGCAAGAGGGCTGCGAAGTCCGGCTTCGCGAACGTGGCGAACCCGCGCAGGAGCACGCTGCTGACCATCGTGTGCGCGATCTTCGCGGTGTACTGCCTGTTCCCGTTCGTGTACCTGCTGGTCAACGCCACGAAGACGCAGGCGGACTTCACGTCCACGTTCGGTCTGGGCTTCGGCCGCACGTTCGCTTTGTGGGACAACATCAAGACCGTGTTCACCTACCAGGACGGCATCTTCGGACGCTGGTTCCTGAACACGATCCTGTACGTGGTCGTGGGCGCCGGCGGCGCGACCCTGCTGGCCATCATGGGCGGGTACGGCCTGGCGAAGTTCCGTTTCCCGGGACGCAAGGCCGTGTTCGCGGTGATCATCGGCGCCATCTCGGTGCCGGGCATCGCCCTGGCCGTGCCGCAGTTCCTGCTGTTCGCCAAGCTGAACCTGACGAACACCCCGTGGGCCATGATCATCCCGAGCCTGGTGTCGACGTTCGGCCTGTACCTGATGTGGATCTTCTCCGACCAGGCCGTGCCGACCGAGCTGCTCGAAGCCGCCCGCGTGGACGGCGCCGGCGAGTTCCGCACGTTCTTCCAGGTATCCCTGCCGCTGCTCGCCCCGGGGATCGTGACGACGGCCCTGTTCACGATCGTGGCGACGTGGAACAACTACTTCCTGCCGTTGATCATGCTGAAGGATTCGAACTGGTATCCGTTGACGATCGGCCTGAACCAGTGGAAGGACCAGGCGAGCACCGCTGGCGGCCAGGCGATCCAGAACCTGGTGGTCACGGGTTCGTTGATCACGATCGTCCCGTTGGTCATCGCGTTCCTGTGCCTGCAGAAGTACTGGCAGTCCGGCCTTGCCGCAGGCGCCGTCAAGGAATGATCGCAACGGTCGCATGCTGAAATTTCGGTAAAGCGCATACCGATTTTTCGGCAATCGTCCGAAAAGAACAAAAAATAAGACCTCGGGGGTGTCATCGTGGACATCCCCGGGACCATCTCAAATATCTTAGTAAATATATATACTAGATTTTATAAAAAGATTTTACGAGAGCTTTCGAAGGGAAGCTGTCGAGCTGGCATCCTCAGCGTTATAGCGGATGCCATACGCACACAAAGGAGTAATCCATGCATCGCACGTTCAAATGGCCGGAACTGCTGACCGACAACGGCAAAGGCATCGCATACGGCGGTGATTACAATCCCGACCAGTGGTCGGAAGACGTGTGGGACGAAGACGTCCGCCTCATGAAACAGGCCGGTGTCAATACCGTGGCCGTGGCCATTTTCAGCTGGGATCGCATTCAGCCGGAAGAAAACCGTTGGGATTTCGGCTGGCTTGACCGCATCATCGACAAGCTCGGCAAAGCCGGCATCGCGGTCGATCTGGCCTCCGCAACCGCCACCGCGCCGCTGTGGCTGTACGAAAAGCACCCGGAAGTGCTGCCGCAAGACAAATTCGGCCATCCCGTCAACGCGGGATCGCGCCAATCCTGGAGCCCGACAAGCCCGGTGTTCAAGGAATACGCGCTCACCCTGTGCCGCAAACTGGCCGAACGCTACGGCACCAACCCGTACGTCACCGCATGGCATATGGGCAACGAATACGGCTGGAACAACCGTTACGATTACTCCGACAACGCGCTCAATGCCTTCCGTCTGTGGTGCGAACGCAAATACGGTACCATCGAAAACCTCAACAAGGCGTGGGGCACCACCTTCTGGGGTCAGGAAATGAACGGTTTCCACGAAGTGCTCATCCCGCGTTTCATGGGCGCCGACTCCATGGTGAACCCCGGTCAAAAGCTTGATTTCGAGCGTTTCGGCAACGATATGCTGCTCGACTTCTATAAGGCCGAACGCGACGCCATCGCCGAAATCTGCCCCGACAAGCCGTTCACCACGAACTTCATGGTCTCTACCGACCAGTGCTGCATGGACTACGCCGACTGGGCCGAGGAAGTCGATTTCGTGTCGAACGACCATTACTTCCATGAGGGCGAATCGCATATCGACGAACTGTTCTGCTCCGACGCTTTGATGGATTCCCTCGCGCTCGGCAAGCCGTGGTATGTGATGGAACATTCCACTTCGGCCGTGCAGTGGAAGCCGCTCAACGCACGCAAGCGCAAGGGTGAAACCGTGCGTGACTCCATTGCGCATGTGGCCATGGGTGCCGACGCCATCAACTTCTTCCAGTGGCGTGCCTCCGCATTCGGAGCCGAATCCTTCCACTCCGCACTCGTGCCCCACGCGGGCGAAGACACCAAACTGTTCCGCCAAGTGTGCGAACTGGGCGCAGCGCTGAAAACCCTCGGCGACGCTGGCGTGCAGGGTACCGAACTGGAACAGTCCGATACGGCGATCCTGTTCAGCGCGGAATCCGAATGGGCCACACGCTCCGAAACCCTGCCGAGCATGAAGCTCAACCATTGGCATGACGTGCGCGACTGGTACCGTGCGTTCCTCAACGCCGGCACCCGTGCCGACATTGTGCCGTTGAAATACGATTGGAGCGCATACAAGACCGTCGTACTGCCGACCGTGATCATGCTCAGCGCCGAAGATACGCAGCGTTTGGCCGATTTCGCAGCTGCCGGCGGTCGTGTGGTCATCGGTTACGCAACCGGACTGATCGACGAAAACTTCCACACCTGGCTCGGCGGATACCCGGGAGCCGGAGACGGCCTGCTGCGCGAAATGCTGGGTATTCGCGGCGAGGAATTCAACATTCTCGGCGCGGAAGCCGAAGGCGAACCGTCCGAAATTCGTTTGAGCTCCGGTGCGGTCACCCGCCTGTGGCAGAACGATGTGAACGTCGACGGCGAACGCGCGCAGGTATTAGCCACCTACGAAGGTGAAGAAGCCGACGAATGGGAACTCGGCGGCACCGCCGCAATCACCCGCAATCCGTACGGTTCCGGCGAAACATACTTCGTCGGCTGCGATCTCAACGTCGCCGATCTTACGGAATTCGTGCGCGAGAATATCGTGGAAGATTCCGCAAATGTCGCCAATCCGACCGATTCCGACGTACTGCACACCGTGCGCAAGTCCGCCGACGCAACCTTCGATTTCTATCTGCCGCGCGGCAAGAAAGAAATCGCATTGCAGGGCATCGAAGGCGAACCAATCTACCTGTTCCAAGCGGAAGCAGAGGAACAGACGGGCAGCTACACCGTGCATCGCAACGGCGTACTCGTCGTAAAGCGCGCATAATTCCGCATAATTTCGCGCAATTGATTGCGTAACACAACAATCTCACACAACCTGAGCCCGCCATTCTGAAACTCAAGAATGGCGGGCTTGCCATAACTGGTAAACTTTTTACCGGCATATTCAACAATCACGGAGACGAACATGGGCGAGTCAAAGCCGGAGCCGAAGCCGGACAAAAAACGCGTCACCCTACGAGACGTGGCCGAAGAGGCAGGCGTTTCACTCAAAACCGCATCCAACGTGATCAACCATTCCGGCCGTATGACCGACTCCACGCGAGAAAAAGTCCAGGAAGTCATCGACCGACTCGGATACCGCGTGAACGTGTCCGCGCGCAATCTCAACCGCGGCAAAACCGGTTTCATCACACTCGCCGTACCAACATTGACCGCCCCATACCTGTCGGAGCTCGCCAACCGCGTAATCGACGCGGCCCGCGGCTACGGCTACTCCGTATACGTCACCACCTACGCCGAAGGATCCGCACAAGGAGCGCAATCACTCCTGCGCAACTTCAACACCACCGTCTCGGACGGCATGATCCTGTCGATCTCCGAAGTCGAAAACCTTGAAGCGGCGGACTTGGACGTGGACTATCCGCTCGTATGCGTGGGCGCGCGTTCCACACACGGCAAAGCCGACCATGTTACCCCCGACGATATTCAGGAAGCCCGACTCGCAGCCGAATACCTGTTCGACCATGGCGCAACCCGGCTCGCGGTGGTGGGCTCTCGAACCGAACCGGAACACATTGATTCCGTACGAAACGCCATTGAAGGCAACGCGCAACTGCGACTCCGCGGCGTGCTTGAAGCATGCGCCGCGCGAGGTATCGAATTCGATTCGCGATTGGTGATGAACACGGGCCAGGATTGGACGATCGGCTCCGGCGCTCGAATTACGCAACAGCTCATCGATTCCGGAATTCCGTTCGACGGGATTGTGGCATTCAACGACCAGCTTGCGTTGGGAGCGCTGTTCACCTTGGCTGCGAACGGCATTTCCGTGCCCGACCAGATGCAGGTGATCGGCTTCGACAACATTGAAGAAGCCGCCTATTTTCAGCCTCCGCTGACCACCATGGATTCCTGCCTTGACTGGATTGCGCCGACTGCGGTCAGCCGTATTCTTGACCGGATCGACGGCACGCGCACGCTTGAACCGAGCTGCATCACCGTGCAGTCGCGTGTGATCGCCCGCGCCACCACTCGCGTGTAGCTGACCTGACGCCTGCACAGCCGATTCCACAGCCAATTCCGGACTTGCGAAGACGCAGAACAGGACTTGTTTAGACAGGAATTAGCTTCAGTTTGCCGGCAATTCCTGTGCGGGGCAGCCGTGCAGCACGGAAAGCATCGCTCGCTTTTCCTGCGTGGTGACGGTCAGCCCGTACTTGTCTTTCACGCCAATCTGCCGAGCCACGTAATCGCAACGGTATTCGCTGTTCGTCGGCAGCCAGTATGCGGCCGAAGCGGAACCCTTCTGCTGATTCGCTGGCCCATCCACGGCCAGCAGATTGTACATGTCATTGCCGAATTGGTACAGCTTCGTATGATCCCACGTGTTCGCGCCCGACTGCCATGCATTCTCCAACGCGACCACATGGTCGATCTGCACCGCCGAAGACGTTTTCACTCCGCGCACGAACCGAATGGTCTGACCGGTATACGGGTCATCGAGTGTGCCCGACGCAACCTGGCAGCTGCGGCTGTTCTTATATTGCACGTCCGTCAAATCGCGGGCGAGTACATCTTCGCGCACGTCGCAACCATTGCCGTCGTTGTCGGTTTCTCGGAATCCGAACGCGTCGCGATCATATCCGGCTTTGCTGGGATTGTCGTCAACCGTAAGTTTTTCCAACGTTTCCGCGGCAGTGCCGGTTGCCGTGTATTCGCCGGTAATCTCACCTACGGTCGGATTGATTTTCGGCAGAAGCATGCCGATAGTGACGCCGATTACCGCAACGACGACCAGCAGAATGAGAATGCGTTCCAGCGGACCGTCAGCATTAATCCAACTTTTTTTGAACCGTTTGCCAGCCCGCTGAATATCACGCACATCTTGCTCAATATTCCGATAATTATAAGAATTACGATTATTCTTTCGTGCCATAAGTATTGAAATAATACATGCAACACACTGAAATTGCGGAATTGGGAATATCAGGCGTAAGTGAACGTCATCGGATCATGACCTTCGCGCGTCGGACCATCAAGCGCGTCAATCGCGGCATGCTCTTCAGGCGCAAGCGCGAAACCGAACAGATCAAGATTCTGCTTCTGTCGTTCCGCATGCGTCGACTTGGGGATGATGATTGTTCCATTTTCGATATGCCAGCGCAGAATCACCTGTGCCGGGGTGACCCCGTGCGCAGCTGCGATACGTTCGATCGTGCCATTTCCAGCGTTCAAATCAGCGCCGCGAGCCATCGGCGAATACGCTTCCACTGCAATGCCGTGCGCCTTGCAGTATTCCACAACCTCGCGCTGCTGCCAGGTTGGGTGCAGTTCGATCTGGTTGACGGCCGGATACTCGCCCGTCTCCTCATGCAGCCGCTCAAGATGCTCCGGCAGGAAGTTGCACACGCCGAGCGACCTCACACGTCCTTCCGCACGAAACTCAGTGAACGCCTTCCACGTCTCACCGGAACGCCAGTCGAACGGAGTCGGCCAATGGAGCATATACATGTCGACATAGTCGAGTTGTAGCAGACTAAGCTGGCGGTCGAACGCCTTGCGCGCGGAATCGTACCCCTGTTCCGAATCGCGCAGCTTCGTCGTGACCCACAGGCCTTTGCGCAGCTCTCCCTCCGTGAATCCCGTGTTTTTCAACGCACGCCCCACACCGGCTTCGTTGTTGTATCCCGCGGCACCGTCGATGTGCCGATAGCCGGCTTCCAGCGCGCTCTCAACTACGGGAGTAACGCCCTCATCGTCGATGCGCAGCACGCCCAAACCGATCTGCGGAATCAGATTGCCGTCGGAAAGCGTAACCATCGGAGTATGGAAAGTAGCCATGGAAACAACCCCTTGAATCGAATATGCGATGTTCTCCACACCAGTTTAGCGGGAGGCGTAACGGCCGTAACAATTCCATGCAGGTAAGCGCTATAACATTGCGCGGATATGGAGGACAATATGGATTCAAAGAATGCAATAACTACTCCGCAACCACAATCTCACCAGCATTACGGGCATGCACTCGCCGGCATGCTTGGTCCCGCTTTTGTGGCGGCCGTGGCATACGTGGACCCAGGCAACGTGGCTGCGAATATCACATCCGGCGCGCGGTACGGCTATTTGTTGGTATGGGTGCTGGTGCTCGCCAATTGCATGAGCGTGCTTATTCAATATCAATCCGCGAAACTTGGCATTGTCACAGGAAATAGTCTTCCGGAAATCTTAGGGGAACGACTTGGCGACGGCGGCCGATTCATGTTTTTCATGCAAGCGGAAGTTATTGCTATCGCAACTGATCTTGCAGAAGTAATTGGTGGCGCAATCGCACTGAAACTACTATTTGGACTACCACTTTTTGTCGGCGGATGCATAATCGGGATTATTTCGACAGTACTATTAATTTTTCAAAAAAGTGCGACGCATCATATTTTCGAAAGAATGATAATCGGATTACTGCTAGTGATCACGTTTGGTTTCATTGCAGGACTTTTTATTGATCCACCAAATCCAGCGCAAGTTTTGCAAGGTCTTGTTCCGCATTTTCAAGGAACGGAAACGGTTTTGATGGCGACTTCCATGCTGGGTGCCACGGTGATGCCGCATGCGATTTACCTGCATTCCACGCTGGTGAACGATCATTATGCGCCAGGACAGCCAAAACCGAGTGTGAAAACTCTGTTGCACGGCAGTAAAATAGACGTGTTTTGGGCATTATTGCTTGCGGGGTCGGTGAATCTGGCCTTGTTGATTCTTGCAGCAAATTCACTGCATGGCATGACCGGTACGGATACGATCGAAGGTGCGCAACAAGCCATCGAACAGGTGCTTGGGCCGGTGATCGGCACGATTTTCTCGGTCGGACTGCTGGCTTCCAGCCTGAGCTCCACATCGGTCGGCACGTATGCCGGAGCCGAAATCATGCATGGACTGTTGCGGGTCAAAGCGCCGATGTGGGCGTGCCGCGTGGTGACGCTTGTGCCGGCATTGGTTGTACTGTGGTTTGCGAAGAATCCGACGGAGGCGCTGATCATAGGGCAGGTGGTACTGTCGATCGGCATTCCGTTCGCGATCATTCCGCTGATGAAATACACTCACGATCGCTCATTAATGGGCGATTATGTGGATGGTCCGGTGAAATTCGCGATCAATATGGTAGTTGTTTCGCTGATTGTTGCGCTTAATGTGATTCTCGTCTTCCTCACGCTTTCCGGCCGCTCCTGATGCAGATTGCGGATGCTGGCTAGGAGCGGTCATAATTGTAGACGGTGAACGTTCCTTTGTTGAATCGTTTGGTTTCGTACAGCGCCAAGTCGGCCTGTTGCGAGTAGAATCGCAGGTTCAGTTCCACGGTGTCCATGATGAACATAATCTGTGTGGAAATCACGATCGCCAAACATTGCAATGAAAAACCGTATGCCAGTGCTTGGTAGATGGTCGCCAATACTGGTAGTACGGAGAACGACATCACGGAAAGGAAAGTAATGCGATCAAGATTCTTGCGATATGAGATCAGCATGAAGAGGCATAATGCGATTCCCGAGACCGCAATTGCTTGCGAAAGAAGATAGAAATTACCGCGATGGTAAAGATTGTGGTCATCGAAATAGTAGAAAAGACCAGTGAATTGTGTAATGATAAGTAAGAGAATTCCAATTACGGATAATGCGTAGACGGTATGCAATGCGGCTGGTTTGCGATGCTGATTTTTGCTCACTGTCAACCAAACATAGGTTGCGAAGAAACTCATGAAAATATAGTTGATGCAGAATACTGAGAAATTGCTTATGCGAACCATATAGTATGCGGTTTCGTCTGCATTTACGCGAAAATACCAGCTGAGCGCGTCGAATCCAAGAAGAAGCATGCAGGCGATCTGCATGAGTATTTTGATGCGAGTTCGTCTGGTTTTTTGTGGTGTTGCAATGAAAATTCCGCCTGCGAAAATCAGGCATATGACAATGCCCCACAACTCCATGCAGATGTGGAACATGGCCCTGACTGTCATCACCCCCCACCCCTCCCCGACGCTGCCTGCGCCGAAAACCTGCCTATCTCTTGCGTGTGTCATGATACCCCTAAATAGGGGAGCGTTACCCCGAAATGACAAAAATAGGAATCCGCGGCGAATATCCATGCCTTTGTCATACGGGCTATCATATAGTTTGTGCGTTTGAATGTGGAGAAGGTGGTTGATGTCAGCGAAGCGGAGCATGTCCCGAGCGCTTGCTCGAGAGGAATCGTATCAGAACGGTCATTTAACGCGCACGGCGTTTATTTCCATTGCGGTTCTTACATTTATTACGTTCGTCGGTAATTTCACACAATTGCAGTTAAGCGCCGCGTTGCCGACGATCGTCAGTGATTTTGGTATTTCCGTTACGACCGGTCAGTGGCTGACGTCGATTTTCCAGCTGGTCATGGGCGTGATGGTGCCGCTTACGGCATACCTTACGAGACGTTTTTCGACGCGCGAAATCGTGCTTGTTTCCATGGTTGTGTTCACGATCGGTTCACTGTTCGCTTGGCTTGGTCCAACTTTTTTGATGGTGCTGATCGGGCGTTTGCTTGAGGCGGTTGGCACGGGTGTGATGTGGCCGGTGTTGCAGATCACGGTGTTTTCGATTTATCCGCTGTCTCGCCGTGGTTTCGCAATGGGTACGGTTGGTGTGGCGATGAGCGTGGCTCCGGCGATCGGTCCGACGCTTGGCGGTGTGCAGACGGACTTGAACGGTTGGCGTTCAATTTTCCTCACGTTGACCATTATCGGCGTAATTTCGCTGCTTCTTGCCTATTTTGGATTGCATAATTTCGGTGAGAACGATAAAACCGCGAAGGCTGACTTTTTTTCCGTTGGACTGTCTATTTTCGGTTTCGGCGGGCTAATGTTCGGCTTTACGAATATTGAATCGTATTCGTTTGTAAATCCTATGGTTTGGCTGCCAATGGTGATTGGCGTTGTGGGAATTATTTGGTTTGTGCTCCGCCAGATTCATGGCGCGCGCAGGCAGATTGAAAATCCTGAAGCGCAGCCGCCACTGTTGAATTTGAGCGTGTTGAAGAATCGTAGTTTTACTGTTGGCACGATCACGGCCGCGCTCTCGTTCTTCGCGTTCAGTTCGATTATGGTGATCATGCCCCTGTACATTCAGGATTGCCGTGGCTATTCTGCTGCGATTAGCGGCCTGGTGATGCTTCCGGGTGCTTTGGGCCAGTGCATTTCGCAGTTTTTCGGTGGTAAGGTGCTTGACCGTTTCGGCGCACGTCCGGTGGCGTTGATAGGCACGATTACCTTGTGTTTCGGCACGGTCATGATGAGTTTGATTTCCATGACTTCGTGGATTTGGTGGGTGTCGATTTGGCAGTTTGTGCGCCAGATCGGCATGGGTTTCGTGTTGATGCCGATCACCACATGGTCACTGAATTGTTTGGAACCGGAAGAGGTGAGCGCCGGATCCGCGGTGACGAATACGGTTCGTCAGATTGCGGGCGCGATTGGCGCTCCGGTGTTGGTGATTTTGATGGAGACGTTCACGTCTCTTCGTTGGACTGCGCTCGGTGGCAAAAAAGCCGTGTATGCGACTGCCAACGTGTTCGGCATTCAGTGGGCGCTTCGTATCAGTGCGGCAATCTGCTTCGTGATGGTGCTGATGGTGTTCTTCGGCGTGCGCGGCCAGGGTGCCGGTTCCACGCATGAAACCGTGCAACGCGCCCTCAACCGTAGGCGTGCCGCCTGACCGTGCATGCTGCGACGGCTACTCCTCTTCGTTGGGCTTGTATTCCACTACGCTGAGGGCCACCACGCCCGCGCTGGTGTGCACGAACACGTTGGCGCTCCCGCCTACGGCTTCCAAGCCTTCCACTAGGTGTGAGATCGGCTCGGAATCAAGCACCGGCAGCACTTGCGCTACACCGTCTGCGTCGGTGACGGTGAGTGTATTGTCCAAATATCCGGAGGCGAGCGTCTCGTCGATGGCGCTTTCGAATTCGGTCAGTTTGCTGATTTCCTCTTCGGCGGCCTTGTTTGCGGCCACTTCCACAGCTTGCGCCACTTCTTCTCGCATTGCCTCTTCGCTCATGACTACCTCTTTTTGTTAAGCGCCGTTTTGTAACCTATAGACTATCGGATGAACGTATCAGAACGATTCCAAATGCCGGAAAGTGTCCATATAGTGACACTCTTGTGAAAGCGTCACCCTCAATGCGCGCGGGAAACATATGCGGGGATGAACGCGGGTAGCGTTCACGAGAAGAGATGTTGTGAGAGATGTTGTGAAAAACGATGCGTAAGACTATCGGTTGCAACATGTGATTGCATACGATTGCGGATTGCGCGGAATAGGAAGTGAAACGGGAAGATGGAATAGGAAAGGAGTGCGCATGACTCGACTTGGCGATGTCCAACGAAGTGAGACGCGTCGTGAAACGCGCACTTCACTGCTTACGGCGTTGCTGTGGTTCGCATCCGCCGTCATCGTGTTCGCGATGCTTCTGCGCATGCTACCGAACAGTCTCGATGGCAAACGGTACGTGCCTTTGATTGTCGCGCTCATGCCTTGGCTTGGCTTGCTTTCCGTAATTATCGCAGTTTGTGCAACAGTTTTTCGCACTGTTGGCAAACGAAAACTTTTAGTCGCGTTAAGCGTATTGTGCGTGATCATCCAGATTATTTGGCATTGGGGGTATGTCGTTCCGACCAATGATCGTGCCATACAACCTTCTGCAACAGTGCGTGTCATGACGTTCAATACGAAGCAAGGTTGTGCCGATGCGCAGCAAATCGTGCGAACAATCCAAAGCGAGCATGTTGAAATTCTTGCAATGCAGGAAGTTTCATCAGGATTATTAGATCGGTTGCATGATGCTGGAATTGAGGATTATCTTCCGTATTCCGTTTCCGCGCAACTCACTTGGCACGACAATGGCGGTGTGAACGTACTGTACAGTGCGCATCCTCTGCAGGAAACAACGCAGGATCTCATTCCTATTGAATCCAGTAGTATTCCTGCCGCGACAGTTGATTTCAATGGCAGAAAAGTACGATTTGGGTCGGTTCATCCGTTTTCTCCACGACCAAGCAATCAGGGATTATGGAATAAAAGTTTGGATTCCATAGCGCAATTACAGCATTACGATAATGGAGAATCGTATGTGCTGATGGGGGATTTTAATTCCACGTGGGATCATGCAAGCTTCAGATATTTGTTGGGCGATCGCTTTACGGATACGGGGGAGAGTGCCGGCGAGGGATTGCATATGACGTATCCTTCGGTATTCCCTATCGCTGAAATCGACCATATCATCTACGACAAGGGTGTGTACGCCAGAAATTTGGAAACCAAGCGGATTCAAGGTTCCGACCACAAGGCATTATTGGCGACGTTGGAATTTCAGTAATGCTGCCGTCGCGGGTCATGCTTGAGTTGTAGCAATACTGGTTTGCAGGTCACGTTTAGGTTGCATCAGTTCTTGCGTTACCGGCAACAGTTGAGCAGTAATACCGCCGTTATTGCCCCGTTTTTGCTCCGTAGGTTTCATCGACTCCCCCTACTATTACACTGGGGAATCCGAAGTGCTTGCAAACAATTAGGGAGCGAAACGGAATATGAACGGCGCGTCTGATCAGCCTGAAGAATTCGGCGTCCAGCCTGAGCAAGGCCGTCGGGAGGAGCCGCAGTCTAATGCCGATTCAACCTCCGACGCAACCGCCAGTCCAGAAGATTCCACTTCCAGCGCCCCGCATTCCCGCCGCGTGCGCCGCCGCATGAGCGCCGAGCATATTCGCCAAATCAAGCGCAAACGTCGCCGTCGCAAGATTCTAATCGGCGTGCTCGTGATAATCGCAGTCCTTGCCGTTTTCGCCGGCGCGTTCGTATGGTCGGCGTTACAGGCGAAAAACGAGTTGCAGCAGGCGGTGTCGAGTGCGAAAGGCTTGCAGCAGACAATCGTCGATTCCGACAAATCCAAGCGTGAGGAACAGGTCAACACGTTCTCCGATCACGTGAGCAAGGCTTACAAGCAGACGTCTTCGCCGCTCTGGCAGTTGGCGTCGGTCGTACCGTATGCGGGCGATGATATTTCCGCCGTGCGTACCATGGTGACCGCCATGGAGAATATTTCGTCGCAGGCATTGCCGCAATTATTGCAGGCGGCCGATAATATTGATCTGAATAATGTTCACGTGGAAAATGGCACGATCGAAATTTCCGGATTGGAAGCGTCTCAGCAGCCGCTCCAAATCGCGGACGATACGATCGACAAGGCCACGCGGGAAGTGAAAACCGTGAAAGCCATGAAAACCCCGCATATCGCGCAGGTCGCGGACGCCCTGAAAACCGCGGAAACGTATTGCGAAAAACTTGACAGCATGGTGCATTCCTTGAATTCCATCGTGCAGGTGCTGCCCAGCATGTTGGGCACGGAAAGCCATGCGAATGATGCTCCGCGCAATTATCTGATCCTTGCGCAAACGAATGCGGAGGCACGCCCGTCCGGCGGTCTTACGGGATCGCTCGGCCTGGCCACGGTGCAGGGCGGTCACGTGAGCTTGCAGCCGTTCGTTTCCGATTCGGAAATTCAGAATGCCGACGAGCCGGTTGTGGATTTGACTGCCGAGGAACGTTTGCTGTTTACCGACAAGCTTGGCAAGGATATTCGCGACGTGAATTTCACGCCTGATTTTCCGCGTACAGGCGAGATTGTGAGCGCCATGTGGAATCGCCAGTATGGCGTTGCGGTTGATGGTGTGATCGCCATTGATCCGCTGTTCCTGCAGAATATGCTGGCTGTGACCGGTGGCGTTGCCATGCCTGACGGTTCGACGCTGGATGGCACGAATACTGCCCAAACGTTGCTGCATGACGTGTATGCGCGCATGGCTCCGCAGGAGACGGACGAGTATTTCGCGGTTGCCGCGCAGGCCGCGTTCGACCGTATCATGCAGAATGCGGGCGATTTCAAATCGTATGTCAAGGCGCTTTCCACGTCTGTTGAGCAGGGGCACGTGATGGTGTGGAGCGCGCATGAGGATGAGCAGGATCTGATTGCCGATTCCGCTATTTCCGGCAAATTGATTACGGAAGGTGCAAAACCGCAGGTCGGCGTGTATATTTCCGACGAAACCGAGTCGAAAATGGACTGGTATTTGCATCGCGAAGTGACCACTGAATTCCAGAAGGTCGCGCGAAACGGCGCGAACCAGTATACGGTGCATATCAAGTTGCAGAACACCATGACGGCGGAGGAAGCGGCTTCCGAAGCGGAATATGTGACTGGTGGCGGAAATATCGTTCCGAAGGGCCAGATCAAGACGGCATTGTTCTTTTACGCGCCTGCGAACGGTCGTTTGGTGGATTGGGAATTCCAGAATGCCGACGATTACAAGGGTGTGACTTTGCACGATGGCCTGACCGTGGGCGTGGGCGATGTGACCTTGCAGCCCGGCGAATCCTATGAGATCACCGTGCATGTGCAGTCCGCTCCAGATACGGATGAGCCGCTCACCCTCCGCCAGACCCCGCTGATTGAAGGCCGCTAGACAGTTCCGTAGTTCCGTAGGCAGCTTAAGCGGCCAAACAGGCGGCCGTAAAACGGCCAAATCGTCAAGCAAGAGGCTAGACAAGTCATCTTGCAACAGGGTGAGTATGGGGGTATGCGGGTATATGCGCATGTAACCTCACATTCACAGAACGGACGTCAACTTTTCATCCGTCCTTGCCGCGAACTGCGTTTATCGTCGCTCCGGTTTTCTTCTCGCAGAAGCGTATCGGTTTGCATGGCAAGCCGTTTACCATGTATAAATTCCGTTCCATGGTTACCAATGCGGAAGAATTGAAGAAGAAACTTGCCGAAGAAAATGGACAGACCGATCGTTTCATCTTCAAAATGAAGGATGATCCGAGAATTACGAAGGTTGGTCGTTTTATTCGTAAGACTTCGTTGGATGAATTCCCACAGTTCTTCAACGTTTTGAAGGGCGATATGTCTTTGGTTGGTCCTCGCCCGGCTTTACCGGAAGAGGTTGCCCGCTATGGTCCCCTTTATTCCGCGCGACTGCTGGTTAAGCCTGGTATTACCGGTCCGTGGCAGGTTTCTGGCCGTTCGGATCTTTCGCAGGAACAGAGCGAATATCTGGACGTTTCCTATATCGAAAATTGGTCCATTGCAGGCGATCTTGCGATTCTCGCAAAAACCGTGCTCGTGGTCTTCCGCGGCACCGGATCTTACTAAATTCCGCAGTACTTTTCGCACGAATCGTCGTGTAAATCAGAGCGTTTCCTCTCGGAGCGCTCTTTTTGTATTTCCTGACTTGTGCAGGCGGGGGATGTGTTTTTGTGTGGTGGAGTTTGTTTGGTTGCGACCGCGCTGTTTTTAGCCATGGCTTTGCTTGTTTGGATTCAGCCTCACTTGTTTCTTGATGGGAAACAATTATTTGTCATACGTATATTTTTGCAGTTTATATGATGGATTTATTTTTATGGGGAATATTGTAATACTCATGTGAAACAGATTCAACTTATGTGATGAGGTCCACTATAACTAAAGATTGTCTTTTGATATATCTCATATAAGATTTGGATTTTCAAAATAGGTAATTTGCTTTCCTTCGCGTATTATGAGATAATTAATGCAACATGGCGCCATGATTTCTGTAACGTCATCCCTCACAGCTGAGGGTGGTCCCACGCACTTCGGTGCGGATTGAAATATGCAATAGAACCTATAAAAGGAAATAATCATGCGTAGTCATGAGAAGCGGGTGAATATGTGCCCGCGAACGCAAGGTAAGTATTTGGTTTCGGTGGTGCTGACCGCTGTTTTCGCGATCGCGTCGCTGTTTGGAACGCTGCTGTTCTCTACAGATACGGTTGCCGATGCCGCCGAATCTCAGGCGGTCGCGCAAGTGGGCAACGCAACCTACGCGAGCGTACAGGAGGCGATCAGCCGAACAACGTTGAAGAACACGACGGTCACATTGCTAGCCGACGTGACGGAAAGCGTTACGATTACGCCACCGAAAGGCGTACGAAACGTAACGTTTGACCTGAACGGGCATACGCTGCAAGCCGCTGAATCCGGTGGAGCTGCTGGGTTTGCTGCGATCACTGTGCCTGCGAACATGCAGCTCACCATTGTCGGCCCGGGAACGGTTGCGGGCGGAAGCCGTCCTGCGGTCGACTGTCGTGGCGCATTGCGCGTGGAAAGTGGCATGTTCACTTCAGACGCGACACTGATGCGCTTTGCCGAAACGGATGAGACTTCTGCGCAAGGCAGTTTTTCTGGCGGAACGTTCACCGCGCCGATGCTATTCAACTTGCTGGATGACGCTAAAAATCTTGGCTATGTGACCATTCGCGGTGGCGAATACCGGGGCATGATCCCAGCTGGGCTGAACACGCTCGCCTTGTTGAGCGGCTCGTTCTCCGACTCGTCGAATCTTGCGCCATACTTGGCTGATTCGCTTGGGCTGATTCTAGGCGGCACTAGCGGTGATGGTACGGGTGACGGAATGTTCCATGTCGGCGATCTGGCGATCTCCAGCAAGCAGACTTCGGTGGAATTGGATCCAGCGAGCGGCCTTCAGCAGCTGAGTGCCGACGACCTACTAAAGTTGACGGAAACACAACTGAACGGCATCGCCGACTACCGTCTTGTGGTGGATAGTGGCCAATTGCAGGCGTTGAACGATCAGATCGATCGCGCAATGCAGGCGGTTGGGAAAAGGAAAGCCTTCGAAGCCGTGAGCCAGAACATCACCATCACCGCCGTGCGCAATGGTGCGGATGATGTTATAGACGCAAACTCGAGTAGGGGAGCGGGCATACAGTTGCGCACCTCCGACCATGATGGCATAAGCGCCCAAGTGACGGTAACCATCAAAGCCGTCGCCGAGCCAGAAGAGCCAGAAGAACCTGGCAAACCCAGCGATCCAGAAAAGCCGGAGAAGCCGGAGAAGCCGGAAATGCCTCGCTCCGGATCCGCCGTTCAAGCGCTCTCCATCATCTCGCTGCTACTGGTGATCGCTTCCGCAATTTGCGTATATGCAACGGCCCGTCTGCGGTCGTCGCGTCTGCACAACTAGTATTTTCCGCCCTTTTCTCGAGCTGTATAGACGCAAAACGCTAGTAATGCAGACATGAAACCGCACTCCGATCATCGGATCCGAATTTCTTCAATCCGACGATCGGAGTATTGCTCTGCGATCTGGCTTCTCGAAGTGCTGAGACACACCGTTAAGCCTTCTCCTTTGGAGGAAGAAGGCTCTTATGCCTATGACAAGGCTGGAATAAAGAACAGGATTTAGTGCTGTTGCGCGTGGGGCCGATCCGTTTGTTGACGCCTTCACTGATTCGCTAGGTTCTTCTCTTGGTCCGAAAGAGAGGCACTTTTGGCGGAGGCTGTGAAGGCGTTTCCGTTGGGTGCATACGTTTTTCCGTACTTGATGACTGCTGAGGAACCGGAAAACAGCCCCTAATTATGTGACCGGTGGCATGGATGGAACCGAGCCCGGTGACATCAGAACCGTGCTGTTCCTATATGCTCCGGCGAATGGCCGCTTGATGGATTGGAAGTTCCAGAATTCCGATGATTACCAAGGCGTGACCGTGCATGATGGTCTGGTGCTTGCTGTTGCCAAGGTCGCGTTGAAACCGGGGAGGAGTATGACATCCCCCCCCCTGCAAGTGCAGTCTGCTCAGAATACTAAAGAACCTCTTACTCCCCGTCAGATACCGCTCATTGAGGGTAGGTGAATTTGAGGTAGATGCTCACTTATAGCTTTGTATAGGAGTTCGTGTACCCTCGTTTACTGCCCCTTGAAATATCGGGGGGGGGGTAGTTGTGGAGAGAAGAATGTTCCAAGGCGGTAGTGCTGAAACGAATCTGAGTGAAACCTCCCGTAACCGGGTGCTTAGCGTCGCTTATTGGCGTTTTTCGTCAATGCTCTTTTGATTCTGTGCGACATGGCTTCATTTATTGTCGCTTCGGCAATCATATATGTGTGGCAGGGTGGGGAAGCGTTGTATTCTTCCCGTTTCCATTTTCATATCGGTCTGTGGTTGTATGCGCTTGCTTGCTCGTTGATTTGGATCTACTGCCTGCACAGTGTTGGCGTGTACCACCGTCATGTGATGGGTGACGGTTACCAGTTGAACGCGCTACTGGTCAAAGGCACGTTTTTCACGGGATTGATGATTTGTGCAATCGATTCTATTCTCAACGTTTATATACCTTTGCTGCATACCGGCTTGGTATTGCTGTGCGCATTCCTGATTACCATGCTGGAGCGTTTGACTATCCGCCAGTTTGTACTGTCCAGCCGTGAAAAGGGCGCATATTCGTATGGCACCGTAGTGGTTGGTTCCCCTGAGGGCATTGAGCATGCTTTGGCGTTCCTGAGCCAGAAGCGCCAACTGAATTATCATGCTATTGCGGTGCGCCCGATTGGTTTGAACAAGCGGACTGGGCTTGTGGAGGCTGTTGCCGCGTCTGCCGATTTCAAGGAACGAATCCGTAAGATCAGTGGTAGGGACATCGCCACATTGCCGTATTGCGGGAACTTCGCCGAACGTGCCGCTTCGATGGGCGTACAGACGGTGATGGTTACGGATGTTATGCAGCGCTTCTCAGATAATTTCAACACGTTCGTGCTGAACATGGAAACCATGAATCTGGAGATTGCGGTGGTCACTTCCGCAGTGGACGTGAGTGGTCATGAGACTAATATCCGTGTGATTCAGGGTACGACGGTGATGACGATCAGCCTACCGCAGTATTCGCCATGGGATATGTTTAAGAAGCGTGTATTCGATATTGTGGTTTCTTTGATCGCCATTGTGCTTTCGTCTCCATTTATGATTATCACGGCTATTGCTATCAAGCTTGAAGACAAGGGGCCGGTGTTCTATAGGCAGGAACGTGTTGGTCTGCGTGGCAAGCCATTTAAGATCCATAAGTTCCGTTCGATGTATGTGAATGCGGATGCCAAACTTGCCGAAGTGGCCGCCGCGAATGGTCAGGAGATGGGTGCACGTGTGAAGATCAAGAATGATCCGCGTATCACCAAGGTCGGCCATTTCATCCGTAAGACCAGTATTGATGAGTTGCCGCAGTTCTTCGACTCCTTGATCGGAACGATGAGTGTGGTCGGGCCGCGTCCGCAACGTCAGTTTGAGGTGGACGAATATGATCAGGTGTATGCTACTCGTTTGTTGGTAAAGCCTGGTATTACCGGCCCTTGGCAGGTGTCTGGCCGTAACGACCTGAGTGAGGAAGAAAGCCAGCAGCTTGACGTTTCCTACGTGCAGAATTGGTCGGTGTTGGGGGACATCGTGTACATTCTCCGTACTATCGGCACGGTCCTGCACCCCAATGGCGCATACTGAGTTCGGAACGCAGGATAACTAAAAACAGAAAGTAATGGCAGTTTTCTGGTGTTGAGGAGCTCCGGGAATACAAGGGAAGTTATATATAACATGGGTGATAGCGATACGCGACCTCGTAACACGGATGTCGGCAGGTATAGTGTTCAAAGACCGATTCGTGTGGCTCAAGTTGTTGGCAAAATGAATGGCGGTGGTGTTGAGGCGGTAGTGATGAATTACTACCGCCACATCGACCGCAGTAAAGTGCAGTTCGATTTCCTTGTTGACGAGGATTCCACGCGTGTTCCTGAAGAGGAAATCACCGCCTTGGGAGGTCGTGTATTCCGTATACCGCCGTACCAGCATCCGATCCGCTACCGTCGTGAGCTGATTCGCTTGATGCGTGAACAGCAGTGGCCGATTGTGCACAGCAATATCAATACGTTGAGCGTGTTCCCGCTATCGGCGGCGAAGAAGGTTGGGGTGCCTGTTCGTATCGCTCATTCTCATTCGACTATGGGCAAAGGCGAGTTTGCGAAGAACGCGATGAAACTTGTGTTGCGTCCGTTCGCCAATGTGTATCCAACGGTTCGTTTTGCATGCAGTCGTTATGCAGGAAAATGGTTATTTGGCAAAAATGCGGATTTTACCGTGATTCCTAATGCTATCGAATTGGATAAATTCCGTTTTAATGCTGAAACGCGTAAACAAACACGTAGAGAGCTCGGCATTTCGGATGATACGTTCCTGATCGGTCATGTTGGACGTTTCATGCCACAGAAGAATCAGTCGTTTCTGGTTGATGTGCTTGCGGGGCTGCTTCCTAAACGCCCTGACGTCATGCTCGCCTTCGTTGGTGATGGTCCTGACAGGACTGCGGTTCAACAACATGTTGAAGAACTTGGTATCGCTGATCATGTGCTATTCCTCGGTCAACGCTCGGATGTCAATCGTCTATACCAGGCGTTCGATGTGTTCTGTCTTCCCAGTCTTTACGAAGGATTGTGCGTCGTTGGTGTTGAAGCACAACGAGCCGGACTTCCATGTCTATTTTCCGACACAATTACACGAGAAGTTGATGTAACAGGTGCGTCTAGATTCATGCCTATAACATCGCCTGAAGAATGGATCTCGTTTATATCGGCAATTGAATCGGGGGTGCGTATCAGTTCCTCTGAAAATGTGTTCTCTGACTATGATATTTCTGAGAACGCTCAAAAGCTAACTTCAATGTATTTAAAACTTTTTGAGAAGAAATGAAAAGCAGTATGGATCCGCTAGTTTCAGTTGTCATACCTGTATATAACGTTGAGCCTTATCTACATGAGTGTGTGGCGAGTGTGGTCGAACAGACTTACACGAATATTGAAATTATTCTCGTAGATGATGGTTCGACTGATAGCTCAGGAACTTTATGTGATGAATTTGCCTTGTCGGATTCAAGAATATGTGTTTTCCATAAGAAGAATGGTGGATTGTCTGACGCTCGGAATTATGGCATTCTCCGATCTCATGGAAGTTTGATTTCTTTTATTGACAGTGACGATTATGTATCGTCTAATTACATAATGCATTTGTATCAGGCACTAGTCAGAGGGAAAACAGATATTGCAACCACTTCCATCTGTATTTTCCGTGAGGGGGAGCCTCCTAAGGAGCATAAGCGCGATACGGCGAAATTGCATGTATATGATGCGTGCGAGGCTCTTGAAGATATGCTTTATATGAGGCACTTGGAACCTAACGCGTTTCCAAAAATATATAAAAAAGAATTATTCGACACGATTCAGTATCCTGTCGGAAAATTATATGAGGATATTGCCACCACTACCAAGCTTATTGATAAGGCTGGTAAAATCGCATATTTGGATGAGAACGACTATTATTATAGGATTCGTCCGAATAGCATCCAAACATCAAGCTTTAATCCTAAAAAACTTGACTTACTTGATCAGCTTAACGTTGTTAAGTCGATAGTACAGACAAAATATCCGAGTGCCATTAACGCTTACTATTCAAAAGAACAGAGCGCTTTGTTTAATTTGTATATGAATATAAGTCCTGACGATACAAAAGAAATGCTTGAAATAGCAGATGGCTTGTGGAATGGAGTCAAAAAAAATAGAATTTCAGTTTTAAGGGACGGAGAAGCGAGGCCTGATGCTAGAATCGCTTCATTGCTGTCCTTCCTAGGTTCAATTCCTTGCAGATGTGTTTATAAGCTGGTAAGAAAATGAAAATATTCTCTAACACAGACAAACGGTCTCAAGACAGTTATGTTTGTACACTTTTAATATTGGTTTTGGTTGGGTCTGCATTTCAGAATGTTAAACTGGTCGGCCCATTAAATCCAGGACATCTACTTGCGTTGTGCTTTATCCCTTTTCTGTTACCGAAGCTTAAAGAGATAAAATTTCCGCCTGCTGTGATATGTATTTTTATATCGTATATCCTATGCGTGTCACTGTTTGCTGGCTTCCAATGGGGGTTGGACACATTCATTATTAATTACTTATTTGTATTTTATATTATTTTTGTCATTGTTAATTTAGGGAAAAGTATCTCATTTGAATCGTATGAGAAAGTATTCCAGGTTGCTGGAATACTTTCGTTCATGGTTGTTGTTTTAAATGCGATTTGTCATAAAGATGCTATATTAGGTTATTTTTCATCTGGATATTATCAGGCTCATCCATACTATCCAACCATATATGGAGGTGGTGCCAACCTTGAAGCATCATGGCCTAGTATGTATGGCATTTTTTTTCTAGACAGTCCCTATGGGATTATATATCTTGTTTTATCTTTTATATTTGCTTCTGTTCAGGTTAGTAGAGCTGGCATTATTATTTCGTTAATCTGTCTGGCTATATACGCATATAAAAGGCTTCGGGAATCAAAGAATCCTTTTTTAATTATATTCTTAATATCTATTGTTCTTTTATTTTGTTCTTTTTATGCCTTAAAACTTGGAATATTTCAGCCGATTTTAGATCGTTTTTTTAGGAACCAAGAGGATAAAGGTGCTGCGGGACGTATCGGTATCTACGATAGCGCGCTTCCTTTTCTCTATAATCATCCTTTTGGCGTTGGTTTGGGGAATGCAGTTTCTGCAGTGAATAAAGTAGCTGCAAATACGGCGGGGATGGAGCCGATAGTAGATGATAATTTGCATAATCTATTCCTTCAGATGACTGTTGAAACTGGTGTGGCTGGCGGGGTGTTTTATGCATGTTTAGTTGCTTTTCTGTGTTTTAATTGTATCTTTAAGCATAAATTTGCAAATCCATTTGAAAACTTTCTGTTCGCTTTCTTTGCTCTATCTCTGATTCAATTCGAAAAGATAGAAATTTTCCCTGCAATTTGCCTAGGCATTTTATTGAGTAAAAAATATTATTCAAATAAAGGTGTGAATTTATAATGCTATTCTCTATCATTATTCCTGCTTTTAATGCAGAAAAATATTTATATAATTCTTTGGAATCTGTTCATGTACAAATCTTTACGGATTATGAAACTATAATTGTTGATGACGGATCCACTGATAAGACGGGACAAATAGCAGATTTATTTGCTGAAAAAAATTCTCAAACTCATGTGATTCATCAAAAAAATGAAGGGCTCCTACTTGCTAGGAGAGTTGGATTACAAGCAGCAAGTGGTAAGTATGCTGTTTTCTTGGACGCGGATGATGCTCTCTGTTCTACAGCTTTGCGGGATATTGCCGATGTAATTCATAAATACAATGTTGATATTGTCTCTTTTAGATATTCTCGGCAGGATGATTTCTTGACGTCTGATTCACCTTCGCCCTTAGCGGTCGGGCTGTATGATGGTAATCGATTTGAAGAAGCTAGACTTCATTTCTGCAAAGGGCGATTCAATGAGATGTGGGGCAAAGCGATAAAACTTTCATGTTTTGATCGTGATGCTGATTATTCCAACTATGCAAGATTGATGCACGGTGAAGATCTTTTACAACTTCTTCCTGTTTTTGATAGTGCCCACTCGCTTTATAGCTCGGATAGGATTCTCTATTTTTATAGGCCTAATGATTTCGCTAGTACGGCTAGATATAAGTCCAGTCAGCTATCCGATATCAGAAAAGTAAATGCTCGTTTCCTGTCTTTTGCTATGAAATGGGGAAACACCTGCTATCAAACGGCATGCCACGGCGAGATCATGCAGTATATCAATCTTCTTAAGATTGCCGTTTCGTACCTCTCCTATGCTTCTTTCGGTGATGTATTTCGTTCGATACGTAAGGCGATGGATGATGAGGGATGTTTGGCACGCGCTCAACAATGTCAATTGAGGATTGACAATTCTATTATCGTTTTTTGTCTTATGCACGATTTCTGTTATCTTGCTTTTCTTGTTTTGAAAATAATAAATTGTATTAAGAGATAAAACGTAAGGACTTTTTGATGATTAGAACAAAAGCTGATTTATTGGAATATATCCAAGAGGATAAGCGTATGCAGCCGCAGCCTTCATCTTTTGTGAAGCGTTATCTGGGTACGAGCGGAGCAGTGGTTCGCTGGAAAGAATACTTAAGGAAATGCGAGTACCATCACAACGTTTCCAAGAATATTTATCATAGGCTAGCATACTTAGTTTATCTTTTTTTGACAAAGAGATATGATCGACGTTTCTGTTCGGAAATTCCCATTAATGTTTTTGGTAAAGGATTGTTAATTTGGCATCCTGAGAGGATAATTATTAATCCTGAATCAAAGGTTGGAGATTACTGTGCACTTTCGAGTGGTGTTGTTATTGCACAGGCACATGGAGAATGCCCGACAATTGGTGATCATGTAGAGCTTATGATTGATTCGAAAGTGCTTGGGGGAATTACTGTAGCTGACAATGTAAGAATTGGAGCTTCTGCGCTGGTAATTAAACCGATAAAGGAAGTTGACACGACTTGGGCTGGTGTGCCGGCAAAGAAAATCAACAATCAAGGAACTGTTGCAACGCCAATTCCTGTTTGCGCTTATTAGACTATGGAAGGTGAAACGGATGGAACAGAGGGAAGGTCAGCTGGTCAGCATCATTTTGCCAGCGTATAATGTGGCAAATTATTTAGACGACTGCTTGAAAAGTGTTATTTCCCAGACCTATACCAATACTGAAATCATCGTCGTTGACGATGGGTCAACTGATGATACTGCAAGAAAAGCAGATGATTGGCTTTCCAAAGATGGACGTATTCATGTTATCCATCAAAAGAATGGCGGTCTTTCGGCGGCAAGAAACACAGGTCTACGTTATGCGCAGGGCGAATTTATTCTTTTTGTTGACCCTGATGATCGTATTGATGAAAATTTGATTTCTAAATGCATGTCATTGTTAAATAATGATTCAGTTTCCTTAGTTCATTATGGGTACCGATTAATTGATGAAAACGGAGTATTGTGCGGAAAGAATTTTCCGGATACGCTCACGAATGATGAAGAACTGTTGCCAACAATTCTAAGCGACAAGATCCCAAGTCATTCTTGGCAGTTCTTATGCAGGAAAGAATTATATTCTGATATCTGCTTCCCCGAAGGACGCAAAGCTGAAGATCTGGCGACGACGTACAAGCTTGTGGCTAAGGCGAAGAGATGTGCTGTTTTGTCGGATTGCTTGTATGAATACCGAGTCCGCAGTAGTTCAATACTTGGAGAACTTACATCGAATCATATGAAAGCGATGAAGTACTATCAAGATGAGCTTCTTGCTTTCCATGAGATGATTGATTGGGCTAAAAAAACTAAAAGTGATGATTATATTCATATGGCTCAAAATAATATGATTCAGCATTTGTTTTATCATTACAAACACTTACTTGCGCCTGATGATATACGCGGAGCTAACTGGATACGTATGCAGATTAGAGAAGAATTGAAATCTCTCTCTCTTCATCAAATGAAACCGTTGAATAAAATCAGAGTATTCATGTTGAAAATCAATCTTCTTAGTCTTTATTATAGGCTTAATAATCTGTTTAAAAAAACTGTTAAGAAAATTCTGCATAAAATATAATGGAGAATATAATGCCGAAATATACAGATGCGCGTAATGCGCAATTGGTTATTGCACTATTAAAAGAATATGGTATTCGGAATATAATTGCGTCTCCGGGTACAACAAATGTTCCATTTGTATACAGCGTGCAGAGTGACTCCTTTTTTAAGGTTTACTCTGCTATCGATGAGAGATCTGCGGCGTACATGGCATGCGGTTTGGCTGCTGAATCAGGTGAACCAGTGGTGCTCTCCTGTACAGGCGCTACGGCTTCGCGGGATTATATGCCAGGCTTAACGGAAGCGTTCTATCGTAAACTCCCTGTTCTGGCTCTTACTTCTATGCATTTCACTGAGGACATAGGTAATCTGTCCACTCAGATTCTCGATCGTTCGGTTATTCCCAATGACATTGCTCGTTATCATACTTCTCTGGAGATGATTGAAAATGAGAGAATGGCCAAAGATGAGGAGCTGCGCATCAACATTGCGCTTTCTGAGCTTACACGTGATGGTAGCGGTCCGGTGGCAGTTCAGCTTATTACTGACGGCAATTACACGTTCAGTGCGACTTCTCTCCCTAAGGTAAATAAAATAAGCCGATTTCTTCCTGAAGAAGTTTCAGGGTGGCCGGAACTGCCGGATAATGCTAAAATCGCAGTTCTTTTGGGGGCGCATCGAGCTTTTAACGCTACTGAATCTGAGATGTTAGAGCATTTTGTCGAGACGCATGACGCAGTAGTGTTTTCTGACATCTCTAGTGGTTATCATGGCAAGTTCGCATTCGGATCAGCGCTTGCCTGTATCCAATTGCAGAATAACCCTATACGCTCTGCTTTTGAACCGGATTTGGTTATACATGTTGGAGAGATGACAGGTGACTATAACACCATGGGATTTTTGACGGGTCTGAATTGCCCGGTTTGGAGAGTGTCTCTGGACGGAGAGTTCCGTCAACATTTTGCTCGGCTTAAAAATATTTTCCAGTGCTCGATTGAGTTCTTCTTTTCCCATTATGCAAGTCAAAAACTTGTGGAGTCGGGGTATCGTGCCAAGTGGGAGAACTATGATATTCAACTAAGAAACCGTATGCCGGAATTCCCGTTTTCAAATATCTGGATGGCTCAGCAATTGCATTCTATGATTCCCGCTGGTTCAATTGTTCATCCGGCCATACTGAGCTCCTTATCAAGCTGGGATTATTTCCCTCTCCCGAAAGATGTTCGCTCAAGCGCGAATGTGGGAGGATTCGGCATTGATGGATGCACTTCAACGTTAATCGGAGCAAGCCTGTCTACGCGTGAATTATGTTTTTGTATCACAGGCGATTTGGCATTCTTCTACGATATGAATTCTTTGGGATGCAGGGAAATCAGCCCAAATTTGCGTATTCTTTTAATCAATAATGGTCTTGGTATGACATTTAAACTTTCCAATCATGTGGGTAGCCAGATTGGACCATCTGCTAATGCATTCATTGCTGCAGCGGGTCACAATGCTGCAGCGGAGAGCGTCAATGGGAATCAATCACCAGCTCGCGCTTGGGCCGAATCTCTTGGGTTCAAATATTTTAGTGCATCTTCTAAAGAAGAATTCAATGCGGTTAAGGATATTTTTACTTCAAAGGACTCGGAAGGTCCAATTCTATTCGAGTGCTTTACTCGCGAAGAAGATGAAAGGACTGCACGAGACCTTATCGATTCCATTGATAACAGAACTGATTCAAAGACGCAGATCAAGAAAGCAATTAAAAAGATTCTGCCGAAATCTGTCATTGATTCACTGAAAAGCCTCAGGTATTAAGCATCCTGCGGAAGGAAAACTTCTTGGGTAAGTATAAAAATCTTCTGGTAAATATAGGCTTATTCACATTAAACACGGTATCAACGAAATTGATTACATTTCTGTTGGTACCGCTGTATACGTATTTCTTGACTGCAGCGCAGTATGGCGTGACGGATATGTCCCTTACGGTGGCAGGTTTGGTCACGCCTGTCGTCACCCTGTCCATCGGCGATGCCACCACGAGATATATCATCGATGATCTTGATGATAAGGAACGATATATATCTGTGGGGTTTTGGGTAACTTTGTTCGGTTGCCTGATTATGCTTCTTCTGCTTCCGCTATTGGGGCTGCCCGTATTCGGTGGCCTTGGGAATTACAAGTGGTTCTACCTTGCCTATTTTGCTTCATCCGCGTTCAACGCGTATTTGGCAAATGTGGCGAGGGGCCTGAACCAGATTAAGCTCATCACATGGGCATCTATAGCTTCGTCACTTGTTTCTGCACTATCGGCAGGTTGGCTTATCGGTCTGCTTAATTGGAAGGTCGAGGGATATTTTGTTTCGTTAATCTTCGGCGGACTTGTTGCGATTGTCTTATATATCATATTTGGCGGCTCATGGAAATACGTACGTATTCCTAAAAAGGAACGTGACCGTCATTTTCTTAAGAAGATGTTGCTGTATTCGATGCCGCTGATGCCCAATGCTATCTTCTGGTGGGTTGGCACAAGTGTGAACAGATTCTTCATCACCAGTATGCTCGGCATCGGTGCCTCCGGCCTATTTGCCGCGGCCAGCAAGATACCGAACGTAATGAATATGGTCTCTTCTACATTTTGGCAGGCATGGAGTCTGTCAGCGTTCCAGGAATTCAAAAAGACGGATACCGGCAGGTTTTACAGCAATGTGTTTGCGGTGTTCCGTGTGTTCTGTTTCCTTGCCGCGTCGGGGCTTATGTTGTTAACGCCTTGGCTTGCTTCGTTGCTTTTGCAGAAGAAATTCTATGATTCGTGGCCTATTATTCCTGTCTTGATTCTTGCATTTCTGTTTAACGTGTTTGCAGGATTCTATGGAACAGTCTTTACTGCGAGTATGAAGACCAAGCATCTGATGACATCGACCGCTGCTGCGGCGATCGTGGTCGTTGTGCTGACATGGCTGCTAGTCCGTGTTATGGGACTGCAAGGAGCTGCGTGGGCTATGGTTGGCAGCAACTTAGTTATGTATGGCATACGTGTGGCTATGGCTCATTCGATTGTCCGGATAGCAGTGAACTGGCCTCTTATGCTGATAAATATTGTGATTGTGACTGGTCAAGCGTGTGTAATGGCATTGCATCCATCACGATACTTGTTGATTTCTGGTGTGCTCTCCCTTCTCGTATGCATAGTATCTGCATTGGATGCCTATCCATTTGTGAAATCTTTGGCAACTGTGCTCGGCGGAAAATCGCTGCATAAAAATGGTAGGCATATCGGAAAATAGGGATTCAAGGAGATGAATAATGAGGATAGGAACCATTACCTTCCATTGTGCATATAACTTTGGTTCTGCGCTACAGACTTATGCACTCAGAAAATATCTCACAAATTTAGGTCATGATGTACATGTCATTGACTATCGAAGTGCAGATTTCAATACGTATAAGATTTTTCGTGGAATAGGCGTAAAGTCATTCGTCGCAGATTTGCTCTTTCTCTCAGGTAATTTATGTAGGCGTAACAGTTTCCAATCTTTCTGGCGTAAGTGTTTTGACCTGACGAGCCGAACTTATGAGGGGGCTGGTGCAGAGCGTTCTCTAGCTGAGGATTTGAAGGATTATGATGCTCTGATTTGTGGTAGCGATCAGATTTGGAATTTGGATTGCACCTTAGGGCCAGTTCCTCCGTTCTTTCTTTCGTTTGCCTCTGATGGAACAAAGAAAATTGCGTACGCACCTAGCTTGTCGCATGCCAATTTCGAAGAAAAAAACTTCACATCAGAAGACAAAAAGCATATTTCCGAGTGGCTGAATCGCTTTGACACACTTTCCGTACGAGAGCTTTCTGTGGCAGAACAGTTCCAACGACTGACTGATAAATCAATTGTTGAAACACTTGATCCGACGTTATTGCTGAATTTAGAAGATTATCGGCATATACAGGCTTCGAAACTTCCGAAGAAACTGAAAGCAGGCAAATATATATTTGCATATACATTATGGCCGAATAAAGATATGGTGCATTATATTGACCAATTGGCGGCAAAACGTGGATTAACTATTGTTTATTACTCTCAAAAGCCGATTCGGTATCAATCGAACGCAATCAATGTATGGGGAATCGGCCCTGCTGATTTTCTTACATTGATTGATAAGGCGGATTGCGTGGTATCAAACTCTTTCCATGCAACAGTGTTCTCTATTCTCTACGGCAAGGCATTCCTTACATTTGGCACGAAAAAAAGCAGCTCTCGCATGAAAACGTTACTCACCAAACTAGGTTTACCCGAAAAGCATCTGTTGCCTCCTGATTTTGAGGGCGGAAGTGTCATTGAGCCTTTTGCCTCTGTGCTGGATGCGGCTCGACTTAATGAGCTTCGTGAGGATTCCGAGCAATTTCTCAAAGATGCACTAGCATAAAGACCCAACGCTTGATTTTGGGGTATAGGCTATTCCACATTGTAGGACTTTATAATCCCTGCGCTACTCGGTGTGAGGAACTATGCCTAAGTCGTGTTTCATGTATGAAAGACGACTTAGGCATACAGTTCAGCATGAGCCAGATTATGCAGGTCTCTCTAGATGGTCGTACGGAAAAAGCGGCCACTTAGAGAATAGTTGAATATTTGCTTGTTTTAAGGCCATCGTTATTGCGTATCAAGGTCACTGTTAGGCTCCTTTCACCGCACGTGCCTTGCATAGTGAAAGGGAGCCTAACGGCCAGTGGCCTTGATGTTCAATAACGGTGCCTCGAACCGCAATAATCGTCAAAAGAAACTGCTGGTCTTCTTCGGCAATAACGATGGTTCCAATACGAGTAAATATTCAGCTCAGTGTCACGTCCCATCGTCACGGCCTTGGAATCATATCGTTCCACCATCCACATTAATGACAGGTTCCAGGGAAACCAACTGAGGATACTCCTCCAGTATCAGACGGTGAAGATTCTTGATTTTCGGAGCGGAGATCGTAATCGCCAACGCGTATTCCAGCTCATCCGACGTATGTGATCCGCCGCCCTCCTCGCGGGCATTGTAGTGGATATCGAGCACCGGTCTGACGAGCGTGGATGCCTTGCATCTTTTTTCGGCGTGCAACACGGTCTCCCATTTCCCCTGATCCGATCTTCTTTCGGATTCCGTAGAATACAAGTCGGATGTTCCTTTGGCGCTGACACTGAAGAAAGGCACGCTATTCGGGGTCCGTCTCCCCTTATCGATACGATTCGCATCAGGCCTGAATATGACTTCGAGCGCAGATCTGGTATACGAATCCGGCGATTGGGGATCCACCTTGCAGATGAAGGAGAATGTCGCTGCAATCTCTATTTTGCCTTGGCTAAGATGTGGCGGCACGGGAATGGTGGCTCTTATGATCTTTCCTGGCTTGATTCTCCCCTTATAGACGATGAGAGCACGTCCATCCGACGTCGTGACAATTTCGGTAGCATCGGAGGGAACCCTACCCCAGCCGACCTCGCGTTGGTCATCATTTTCACGGCGTTCCGCCGCATGGATTAGCAATGTCTTTGCCAGCAGCGGTGTTATCTCCGGTCCGCAAATCTCCCGTATGCGAATGGCTTGGCGCAGCGCGTTGGGAGCGGCAAAACTTGTTCCCATTACCGGTATCGCTGCCGGCGAGGTTCCAGGGCCGAGCACCATGAATTCGTTATCTTTGATTCCTCCGAATGCGACCAAGTCAGGTTTAACGATTCCTGGACTGCGGCCCGGACCCACAGCGGAGTATGGGGCTCTTGTCCAATACCCATTTTCGGAATCGCAAGCTCCGACACATAGGGCGTTGACCGCATCGCCTGGCGGCTCGATACGGTTGTTTCCGCTTCCGGCGTCCAATTCGCCGTTATCGCCGACCGCCACACTGAGCAGCATGTCACGCGAGGACAATAACCCGTCCAAAACCGATGTCCATACGCTCACGTCGTCGTCTTCGATTGGTAGATCCGGTCCAAGACTTAGGTTCACATACTGGAAAGAGTAGGATTCCAGAACGTTCTCGATATTATTGAGCGTTTTGTACATCCCAATCGAATCGTCGTACATCGTTTCCGAGTCAAGCACTCTCACTGCTGTTATCCGTGTATGCAATGGCTGTTGCCCAGAACCGATATTGCCGAACAACAAGGCTGAACATACCCCGAGCCCGTGTCCCAGAACTCGCCAATCGTCATCAGCATCGGGATTCGCCTTGATGTAGTTTACCCATGGGGCTATGGGGTTATCTGAAGGCAGCCCGCCATCGAGTACCGCGACGTCTATACTTGTTGGCGCATCAGGCGGTTTCGGAAGCTCAACGGACCTCCGTACTGCCCTCACACCGGTGCCGATCGGCTCGAGTTTCAGTCTGGGCATTGGTCGCAAGGCTCGGACACTGGTATATTCGGCGAGCCGCTTGACGGACCCTTCCGGTCCATGGACCGGAAGGTACAACAGGCCATTGGACTGGAAGTTCATCTCATCCTCGACCTCCACCCCAAGTTTTTTGGCGAAGGCTAGGAATCCACGGATATTATCCGGAGCCAATCCCTCGTCCAATTGATGGAGTACCAATTCGTACCAGTCATCGTTGGGTGGCGCGGGATGGTATTTGTCAGCGAGTGTGTAATTGCTGATTCGTTCGATTTTCACGATATCGCCGATACCGCTATATTCGTCTCTATCAAGAACTGGATTCTGTAACAGCGAATCAAAGCGTTCCAGCGATTGTCTATGTCCTGCCACCAGCAATGTCCTAGATAGTCGCGCGTCGCGGTCAGAAGCGTCGGATGTTGTAATCCGAATCGGCTTACTGCCAATCAGGGATAGGTTCGCCATCTTAATCAGTCCGGAGGGATGGTAGGATTTTGCCAAATACTTCGGATGCAACACAAATTGCAGGACATGCACGTCATCGGGTGCGATTTCTGGATTCCTCGGCAGATTAGCGATTACGGCGTGCAGTTCCGGCTGCAGCCGTTCACGCGATTCCTCATACGTATAGATGTCTTTCAGTTTGTTGCCCCCATGAGGAAGGACAATCGGTTCGGACAACCTTTCGCCATGCCCAATCAAATAGTGCATTCCCATGAATCATCCTTTCTATTTCGCTTTTTCGATCCTGCGTCGTATCGTCTGGCGTGATACCCCGGTCATATCGCTCGCAAGCCGCTGCGTCACCGTGCCGGTCTCCACGAGCGTGACGGCAAGTGCGATTCTTTGAGCATGATTCAGTCTGTCCGCGTTTTCCCTGACATACTCGATGACAGCATCCTCCATTGAGCATTGCCCAAGCACGGCCCTCTTTTTGATGCGCATCGCGGTGGACTTCACCTCACTGAAAGATACCCCCTTCAGCGCAAGCCCCAAGGCGGTGATCCATGTGGCGGACGCCTCTCCAAGGTTGCCGGAAGTATCGAGTTCTTTTTCGAGCATCTGCGTGATTTGTTCTGTGTCCGGCATCGGAAAATCGATTCGTACCTCGAACCTGCGCCACACGGCCGGATCGATGAGTGGCGCGTTGTTCGTTGCAGCAAGTATGAGACTCGCCGGGTTCCTGTCATCAAGTTCCTGCAGCAGGACGGTCACCACGCGCTTCATCTCACCGATGTCCGAATCATCCGAACGGGTCTTCGCGATAGCGTCGATCTCATCGAGGAAAAGAATCCCAGGAATGTCGCGTATTTTCGAGAACGCGGCTTTGAGATTGCTGCCGGTTTCTCCAAGATGGCTGCCGATCGCCTCGGCCAGGTCAAGACGGTACATCGGCAGACCGAGCCGGCGGGCTATCCACTGCGCGGTCATGGTCTTTCCCACTCCGGGAGGACCGGTAAAAATTGCCGTTGAAGTTGGTGTCAAGCCATTATTGGCAAGTATATTGGCTTTTTCGCGTTCTTCGAGCATTTCCTCGATTTGTTTTGCTATCCATTCGGACAGTAAAGGCTTCCCCTCATCGGGTAACTGGTCCATACGGAGGACCGGAGTCTCACTCGTAAGACGCACTTCGCGACTTACTCTCCGAACAGAAGTCGTCTCAGGTGCGGTTGTGGAATGGAGCAGTGATTCCAACTTTTTCGAGAAGGCCGCATCGCTGACCCTGTACTTACGTACCAATCTGGATACGTACATGCGAAAATCATTCGACTTGCCGTCAAGCCCGAACTTGACGAGCTGGATAATTTTGTTCTTCATGTCCTCATACTGTTCCACAAGACATAATGATAATACATTGATATTCTGTGACATGCAGAATTCTTTGGCTCACTTTCTTTTTCTTTACTAAAAAGTGTGCCAATGTAGTCGGTGGTATTCATCTCACGTTGCATTCTGGACGTCCGAGATGCATCGCCATTGTCCAGGAACGAAAACATCATGGGTGATTCGTTCTTAGACTATTTACATGACGTGCATGCAATATTTGTCGCATTGTGTGCCTTGGCTTATGCATTATTTTCTAATGCGTTTGTTTGCCTTGGACCTGCGCATCGAGAAAACTGGAGAGGTGGACTATTCAATCGTTATCGTTATCATTCCTATCACTGATGGCATTGATCGAATTGACAAAAGACTTGCGTCGGTAAAAAAATGGAGCAGAGAAAAAGTCTAATTAAAAACAGAATCAGAATAAAACTACTCCAGCCAATACTCCTGCTTAGATATTGGGCAACCGTTAGAACGACCCCTTGCCGTGCTAGAACGTCAGACAGCCGCGCTGCTTGATATCGCGCGGAAAGACTGGAAGCATCCGCTCGTAAAGTGGAGCAGGAAAACCTATCTGCCGTTTTTTCATCGATCCGGCCCTTCAGAAGGTTTTCAACCTGTAAAACCTTCGTATTTTAGTGATGTAAAGACGTTTCCCATATATCCTTTCTTGGATTTTGGTGGCGGTGGATATGACAATCGTTGTCGGACGGGGAGGTATTTCCGTTTCATTCCACGTAGATGGATTCGTCCGAACGGCCAGTATCTGTGGTTTGTTGTGGGCATGGTGAATCTCTTCCACACACCGGCCGGTTCGCGTCGATACGATGCACATGCTCCATATGATCAGTAGGTCGAGAAGTCGGAAGACAGTGATGATGATTTGTCCATCGTTTCCTCCTGCACGAAGATTGCTGTGTTCCTGCGCCGTTCTTTTCATATGTGCCCAATCCAATACAATGACGGGGCTTAGGCTCGTGGGGTATAAGGGGGTGTCTCTGTATCCCGTTGTCAAGTTGAAGAGGTCCGGATGTGTTTGTTCAATAGAAATTAGTCCGTTTCACCGGAACGGCGAGATAAAGGGCACCGGCCCGCCACAACCCAGCTATTTTCCCGAGTCGGAACACACCCGGCCCGCACAGGGCCGCTCGGGAAAGGAAAGGAATGACGAAACCGGTGTCGATACAACAACGTATCAGGATTCTCGATGCCCAGGGCGTGTCATGGCGTGAAATCGCCAGGCGGCTTGGCATGTCGAGGGATACCGTCAGGAAATACGCGACCATGGAGGACTGCTCGCCGAAACCCGCGGTTAGGAAGGGACGGCGTTCCCTGATCGACGCGTATTCCGGCACGGTGGATTCGTGGCTGTCCGCGGACAGGCTCATGCCCCGCAAGCAGCGCCATACCGCCAGACGCGTGTACGCCAGGCTCGTCGAGGAGGAGGGTTTCGAGGGCTCGTACTCGTCGGTGCAGCGCTACGTGAAGAGGTGGCGCGAGGAGCATCGGTCCGACGGCGACGGCTATCTCGAGCTCGACTGGAGCGCCGGCGTCATGCAGGTTGATTTCGGCGAGGCCGTCGCCACGATCGGCGGGGGCGACGTCAAGGTGCACTGCCTGGTCGCCACGTTCCCGCACTCGAACATGCGGTACGTGGCCGCGATGCCGGGCGAGAACGCGGAATGCGTGTGCGAGGGGCTGGCCCAGATCTTCGACCACATCGGCATGGTTCCCCGCGTGCTGGTGCTCGACAACGCCACCGGTGCGGGCCACCGCGTCGCGTGGAACAAGGTGACAGTGGTGCGCGTGTTCGCCATGTTCTGCGACCACTACCGGCTCGAGACGAGGTTCTGCAACCCGTATTCCGGCAACGAGAAGGGATCCGTCGAGAACGCGGTCGGCTTCCTGCGCCGCAACCTCATGGTCCCCAAGCCCAACGCGGAGAGTCACGGGCGGCTGACGAGGCATCTGCTGTCGAGGTGCGACGCGATCGCGGATTCGGACCACTACCGTTCCGACAGGCCGATATGCGAGCTGTTCGACGAGGAGCGCGGGGAGATGCAGCCGCTGCCGCGCGCGTTTCGACGCGGTCGAATGGGTCGAGCGCAAGGCCGACAAGGAAGGCAACATCCAGATCGGCTCGGTCCGCTACCTCGCGGGCCCGTCATGGCGCGGATGGACGCTGCTCGCAGGCCTTCGAGCCTTCGAGGTGGAGATCCGCACCGCCGACGGCAGGCACGTGAACACCCTTCCCGCTCCTACGGGAACGGCGGACGGACGGTCAGGAACCCCGCCACGCTGCTGCCCGCGCTGGCCAGGAAACCCAACACGTGGGGCGAGTCGCCCCTGCGCGGCGAGCTTCCGGACGGGCTCGTGCTGCGTCTCGACGCGTTGGACCCCGGATCGAGACGACGCGAGCTGACGCTCCTGCACAGGGCCAGCCTGGCGAGCGGCTTCGGGAACGCGGTCCGGGCCATGACGGTGATCGCGGAGGACGGCAGGACCCCGGACGAGGCCAGCCTGCTCGCCCTGGCCAGACGGATCGCGCAGGGCGACCCGCCCGACGCGGACGACGGGGCCGGCAGGCTCGCCGTATACGACGCGTTCAACAACCCCGGCGGGAAAGGAGGCGAATCATGACGAAGGCATCGCGGACCATGGCCGACACCAGACGCAGGCGCGCGTCGACCGGCAGGATGATGGACGAGATCATGGAGCTCGCCAGGAGCCTGCCCCTGACCAGGCAGGTGCTCGCGGACAGCCTGGAGGCCGCGACCCCGGCCCAGATGGAGTTCATGCTCTCGTGGATGAACGAGGAGCTGGCGTCGAGGGAACGGTCGAAACGCGCGCGTCTGCCCAAACAGGCCGGCCTGCCGGGCGTCAAGGAACTCGACGGCTACGACTGGGCGCCGGTCCGTTTCCCCGTCGACTACGGGCGGGAGGCGTTGGAATCGTTGGATTTCGTCGCCAACAGCGAGGACGTGGTGCTGTTCGGCCCTCCCGGGACCGGCAAGACGCATCTCGCGGTCGCGTTGGCGCGCAAGGCGTGCGTCGAGGGCGTCCCGGCGAGGTTCTTCACCGCGGCCGGACTGGTCATGCGGCTGCTGCGCGCGTCGGCCGAGGACAGGCTGGACAGGGAGCTCTCGGCGATATCCAAGGCCCGGCTCCTCGTGATCGACGAGCTCGGCTACGTGCCGGTCGACGAGGAGGGCTCCAGGCTCCTGTTCCAGGTCGTGACCAACGCGTACGAGCGGCAGAGCGTGGTCTACACCACGAACATCGAGTTCAGCGGTTGGGGACGCGTGTTCGGCGACCCGAACACGGCCACCGCGATAGTGGACAGGACCGTGCATCACGGCAGGATGATCAGGTTCGAGGGCGAGTCGTACAGGCGCACCCACGCCCTGATGGGATAGAAACCAAACAATAATGGCGGCGGGTCTTTCGCTCAATTGGACTGAAACCTGCCGCTTTTTCGGACTGGACCGACACGCTGTTTTGGACTACTTCAATTTGACAAAACACACGAGCCCGGCATCGATCCATACTGTGTTGCATACGATGCGGCTGAGGCTGGCACATTGCCCAACCGGCCGCGCATCATTCCTCGGTGGCCGGTTGGGTCGAGAATACGGTGACGACCGCCTCGTCATCCGGTTTCGTCTCCGTATCAAGCCAAGGCTCCGCCCATCAAAGCGAAGTACCGCCTTGACCTTGATTTCCCCTATCATTGTCAAAAGCCCCTCACCGCATGTCCCTCGCACGGCGAAAAGGGACTAACACCCAACGGCCTTGATATGCAATAACGGTGACCTCGGAACAGAATAAAATCGTCAAAAAGCGCAATCAGCATTCTTCGGCAATAATAGAGGCCTTGAAATGAGCTAATATCAAGCATATGCTTGCTGCTGATCTGGTAGTCGGGGAAAGTCGTAAAAGTCGATAGAAGATCCCCACTTTAGTGGGAGTGTATCTATAGCCAGTTCCACATGGCAGTCTGCATATCAAAAAATCCGCGAGACCATCAATCTGGTCGCACGGATCTCTTGATATCAAAAACGTAATTCCGTATCTTATGAAGGCGTCATCATAGGGATTCTGTGGGAGATAGGACCTTCTCGACAATGATTTCGTCTAAAAGTCCTTCCGCATGCTGTATGGGCTGTTGCGCGCTTTTGTGGTAGCGCACGATGACTCGGCCGTAGAATTTACGGTATTCGGTCAGTTCCTCGCCCTCGTAGCCGACATAGTGTGGGTCATCGTCTTCGTTCTTTTCCTTTGGGTATTTCAATGGGTCCCCGATACGCTTGAGACATGTGAGCACCCAGAGGTCGTTGTTTTCTGGAAGACGTACCAAGCCAATCACGTTATTCCCCTTGTGCAGGTGCTCCGCATCTTTCCTGTTGTCGTTCCTCACTCTGGACAAAAGCCAATCGGTGTTGAGCTCATCGGGGTCTCTCTTGAACACCTTGATGGGTTCGGTGCCATTGTAGTTGGTCATGAAACGGATTTTCGTCCTGCTGATCTCCTCGTCAGTGAGGTGGAGCAGGTCATTTAATTTAATATCTTCACTCATATCTACATGATAGCTCGTGAGGGCGGGTAGTGTTCGAAAAGTTGCGCACTTTGGATCATCGCTCCATGGACGGCCATGATCCAAAGTGCGCAACTTTTCGGACACTACCTCATCATGTTGTCTTCGCATCACTGTCTACATTTAATTAGATGATTTTGTGTTGTAGGGATGGAGCAGAGGCAATGTTCGGATTCCTGCGTATTTTGGGATTCTGGCTTTAAGACAGAAGATTATGAATCGCGTCCTGTGTGAGATTCGCATGTCTTATTGTAGAAGAGTTTGGACGCTCCTATTAGATCTGATGAAAGGCACACAGATGACTGATGTATATACGACTGAGCTGGTTGCTCTTGGTACGAATCTGGCGCAAATGGCTGTTAAAGGTACGGCCACTGCCGTGTCAGCTAAGATCCGAGCAATAAAAGATGAGAAGAATGCTGAGAAAATACGCAATACATATGACGAGATAGTCAATGAGCTTCTTAGCGAGCGTGAGGAAGCAATCAGGATTGCTCAGGCGTATAAGTCAGAGCTTGAGAAGGTCGTTATCAGCGATGAAGATATTCAGCATCTTCATAATACGGTTGCAAATGTTTTGAAGATTATGACGGATATTCAAATTGCTGGCGCCGAAAGGGCAGGGGAAGCTGCTGTTAAGGCAGTGAAAGAACAAACCAAAGTATATGAGCAGTTTATGGAACTGATTAGTGTGGATACCCTTAAAACTATGCAGCTAATTGGTTTCAACTATAAGGCTGCCATAGGAGAGCCTCTGACTCTTATGCTCAAGAATTTCCTTCTCTCAAAGGTAAAGGAACCTGACTCTGTAAGTATGTTCGAGAAAGTCCTAACACCGGAGTTGGTTGAAATATTGAAGGATGATACAGCATATAAGAATTTCAGAGAGATACTTGAAGGATAATCAAATGATTAAGTGAACGCATTGTCTGTTCAATGTGCTTCGGCAGCAGGTTTCCTTGTGCGCCATATGAGGAAACCCGCTGGCTGTTCTGTGTCGCCTATGATTCGGTTATTTAGGAATGTACCTGCTGCGGTAGGAATATTTCTTTGACTCTGGTGAGCTTATGACATGGGAAGCGCGACTGATGAGCGCGACTGGCACGAGTTGCATTCGAACGGATCATGCATTCGCAACATCTTCTGCAAGGGTGTCGCTCCTATTGCGCAGAAACCCACCTGTCTATGTTGCGCAGACATCATCAGTGCTATGCATAATCCGCTTAGACAGCGAGGTTGTTGTCCTGCAGTAAGTCGAAACGACTTGGAGTTATGCCTGCGTCATGTTCCATGCGCTCGATACATGGTAGAACCATTTCAGTGCGCTCCTCAGCGGATTTAGGTGCTTTAGTTCTTTGTTTCTTTGCTGAAAGAATCTTTGCTCATGTTGCGTTGCGTTTATCAGGAGGCATAGTTCCATAGGAGTCGAAGAAATCCGACTTTGGTTCAACTGCTGGTAATGCAGAATCGCGATCTGGAAGGAGGGCCGGCCCAATTGGGTCAGTAGTATACGAAAGCCATGCTGGGTTAAAATCTTTTGAAATTAGAACAGCCGGGAATGGATGTGCTGTCCCGCAAAGTATCCGAGTAACTTCGCCATTTTGATAAGAAATGAGACGCGATAGGAAAGATATATCCCATGCGGCGTTCCATGCACATTTTGCTAAATCATTTGGATGTTTAATTTGCTGAGGATCTAGCTTTGTCAGATGTCTCGTCTTTCCTCGGTATTGTTTCTTGTCGCCTGTACCGTCTTTGCCGACAAGCTGGTACAGAGCTAGGAGAGTCGGGTAGGCCGAGACAAACCCAAGTTCTTCTTGTTCCCATTCGTAATGCTGCTTGAATAATTCGATTGGATCCTTGCCCCCTGTTTTTCTTGTCGCTTCGGATGAACAGCAGATGTAGCAGACTGCCGTAGAATATGGGAAGATAGATAGTTTCTCTACCGATGGTGTTTGCAATTGACATGTCTTGTGAATCATCAACATTATATGTTGCTCCAGTATGATCTTTCGAAGATGTTCATATATTCGTCATTCGGAGCTGTGAGTACTTTGCAAATTGCCGAGCCATAGGATCGAAACAGGCTATAGTTCACAGAGTCATCTCGGCTAAGACATAATTCAGAAAGCCCCAGCTCATAGCATAAGCCACATGGGCCAAAGCTATGTTGAGTTGATTTCATTTGCCTGCGAATGTATTTGGTTAAAATATACAAACAAATTTGGTTTCGTGATTCTCAAGGATCAGTGGATTTGCTCAGTTGCAAAGTCAGATCATGCAAGGAAAAATACGGGGCGGGTGCTAACGGGATCATTGACGCGGAGTATGCAGTGCTTGATGCTTCGGTGGGGGAAGACTATTCAAGAGTCAATGCAGTACGTACTTCTTTAGACGGTTTGCGCGAATGGCTTGGTATCAGCAGCGTCCTTGTGTCGGCGCCGATTGTCGATGACAATAATCGTATGAAAGAGAGGGAATATACGCTTAAGCGTCCGGCAGATAGCATCGGGACAGGCATCCCCGCATTCAATTTTGTTCCTTATTGGACCGTCTCAGTTTCTGGAGATACGACCGAGCTTCATGATTTGGCTTATATGGAAAGCGCTTCTCATGAAGTTAGGCGCTGGCAAGAGCATCTCGAAAATCATCGGGCCATGCGTGATCTTCTTCGTATTTCGAGTTGGACGGAGCATTCTCTTTCAATAGAAGCGGTTTCCAGAGAGGATGATCCTCTCCGGGTTGAAAGTGGAATTCCGTACCAGGAAAGATGGTGCGCAGTCGTTGAATCACGTTCCGGAATGCACTCGCATGTTGGGCAGCTCAATTATCTGATTAGGTATTCTGATTTCTGCAACGGCGATTTGAGTTCGTGGTTTAAACTTCGGGATACTTATGCTCGAGGAATCGACCCCATCGTTTCATTGTTTTCTATGAGAGGTGCTTCTATTGAAGCTTGGGTGGTGCAGCTTAGTATTGGATTTGAGGCGCTTGAATACCAGCTGCTCCAAGAGAGAGGAGCGGATAAAGATAAGGCTGGCAAAGCTTGTTTTGCGAATAAGCTTCATGCCATTATTTCTGATCTCGGCGATAATTGGCCTTTCGATCTCGAACAATGGAGACTCGAGATGACTGAATCCTATAACTCGATTAAACATGCAAACCGGGCTCGTGTTGACCGGCTGCAAAGCCTTAATGCGTGGAGAGAAGGTGTTCTGGTATTCCGTGGCTGGGTTGCATTACGTCTAGGCGTGCCCAAAGACCAATTGCTTCAGAGACTGCAGTATGATCCGTTGACTCACCCGTATGTGCGGGAGGAGCAAATTTAGGATGTCGGATGAAGCGATTGCATATTGACTGATGCATACGAGAATGACAGCAGGGTGTTATTCGTGAACGAACGGCATAAAATATGCGTAGCAGGTATTGAACGAGCGGATATACCCATGTTTTAAGGGGAGCAATGTTCGAGGCGGATAAGCCTATACGGCATGTTGAAAACGACGAATATGGTCGGAAGAAGTACGTCGATAACCTTGCCTACGCCATTCTGACCGATGACGATTCGGATGGTCTGATAGTTGGCGTGGAAGGTGAGTGGGGCAGCGGTAAGACATCCATCAAGAACATGCTCATTGAGCGACTTCAGCAGATGCCCCTCCCAAGTCGTAAGACTCATCTCATTGAATTCGACGCCTGGATGTATTCCAGATCGGGAGAGATAGTATCCGCATTGTTCTCTGAGATTTCAGCGGGCCTTTCTCCCCGATTGAAGTGGTATCAAAGACTGCGTGTACGACTTAGCGGATATAGGGGCAGAGCTTTTAAGCATGCAGTTCAGCTGGGTCTTGACATTCTGGGTGCTTGTCCTTTTCCAACAAACGTCAACATTGCTATGGCAGTTGTTTCTTGGGGCTTTCAAGCTCTTTCGGAAGAGCTTTCGAATGATACATTACAAGGCGGAACAATGTCGGGAAGAGGAGCGAAGACCGCAGATAATTTACGTCAGACAAGAGATGTTTTGAAAAGAAACCTCAACTCGCAATCAGACAGGATTGTTGTCTTTATTGACGATTTGGATCGTCTTCTGGACGATGAAATCGGTTCGCTTATACAGGCGGTGAAAGCGGTGGGGGATCTTCCTCACGTCACATATGTCCTGTTCTATGACAAGTCCTACGTTGCGCAGGCGCTCGATAAAGTAAGTCATGATCGTGGCGTTGAATTCCTTGAGAAGATAGTTCAGATTCCTGCCGTGGTTCCTGAATTGTCCCTTAGTGATTTGCATAAGTCATTAAAGAACGAAATCTTGCGTATCGGATGGCGCGCTAACTTGTCACTGGGAAGAGAACAGGATATTTTCAATCAGTGTATTTGTCCATTCATCCGGAGCAAGCGAGACATGATGCGCTTCCTGAATGATTTCCGTCTGTATTACGCGGCACTTGGCGATGATGTTGAGCTACTGGATTTGGCAGGCATCACCGCACTGCGTATATTCTGTTCGGAACTGTATCGGTGGATAGGCGAGAAGCGTAATTATCTGACGGATTTGGAATTCGTCGATAATAATAGTGGAATGTATGTTGACAGGCAAAGGAAAAAGCAGAAAACACTAGAACATGAAATTCAGGACGCCAGAGATGCAGGTATCTTTAATGGATTTCCGGCAAACTGGAAAGAAATTGTCAGGGTGCTATTTCCATTTGCTAATAAAGCTTTAGGCAAGCAGAATCTATCTCGGGTTCCAGATTCATATCGAGCAATATGCAAGAAAGATCATGTTGACACATATTTCCGGCTGGTTCCATCGCCGGAGAATATTTCAGAGAAGCGTTATAAACAATTTGTCTGCGAAATAAATCTTGACAATGCTCAGCCGGATGCTGATCTGATGCAGGTCGCTTATTCTCCTAGATTGAAAGGGAGAATTGGGAGATACTTATATCGGGATACACAACAGAATGCGAGGAGAATGTGCATGCTGCTTCGCTTTTATTTGAAGCATCATTTTTTGATTGATCTACAATTCCCATTAAGTACAGTGGAAAAGTATTTCTATCCTTATGTGTTGAATTTATTTGAGATAGCATGCGAGAAAAGATGGAATTCAGCTAATGCTGAGGCACTTTTGCAAGAATGTATTGATAATGAAAATATAGGGGCATTTCCAATCGATATTTATTTAGCCATGCTATGCGGTTTGCGGTCTTTGCCGGCACAGGAAGAGGATTGGCAGAGAAACAGATTGTCCGAGATTTGGGATGTTGAAGTTGGGCGGCATTTGGGAGCTAGAAGTCAGATGCCGTCTGAGCTGGACAAGAAGGTTGACTGGGGAATTTATGTTGATCGCTTTGAGAAAAAGGTTTTGTCTCTTGCAAAGAAACAGCTTCAGGATAAAGGTCGTGACTCATTACCAGTACATTTGAGTTTTTATGATTTACGTTTGACGATAGCGATGCTGGGATGGTTGTTTAAGGATGTGCCAGATGCTTTGACAGATGCGTTACTTGCGCTTCGTAAGTATGCGGATGAAGACCAATTTGTGTTTCTTTCTGCGGCTGCATTAGTAATAGAACAAGATGATGGTAGCTATGCCGTTGACGTCCAAACCGCTAAACATTTGTTCAAATCTGCTGACTACCTAAATATGGTCAATTCGTATGTCAACGATAATGAATTACAACATAAGACTGATGGACTATATGAGCAGCAGTTACATCATGCGGCTTATGCCTTTGCGCTCAAGGGCAATGGGATAGTAATTCAAAACGGCAAAGTTCAGGTTACCGCTGACCAGGCGAACAATGTCCTGAAGAATTGGGGGCTAGATGGCTAAGAAATTTGCTTTTGATTTTCTATAGGTGGATAGACATCCTAGTGCGAAAACAGTTTAGCCTTATGCTCTTCCTGAGCTGAATGTAGGTACTGCATGAGTTGCCGCTGTAGCAGGGTGCGGACGTTTTCTTGGAGACTGAACGAAAGGCTTATCGTATGTCCGGTCCCGAGGGACGACAGCGCGCGGTGGACTTGTATTCCACCACGCCGATGACCACTGCCCAGGTGGTGAAGCACCTGGGTTATCCGACCAGGCGGTAGTGCCTGGAATGCTGGCTGACAAAGGATTCCCGGTATGCCGGCCATATGGCCAAACCCATCATCCCACTGGAGACAAGGACCAAGGCGATCGAGCCGGTGCCGGGAGACATGCGGCAGAAGCAGGCCGCCGAACGGCTCAGCGTGAGCATCGGCGCGGTCCACAAAAGAGCGGACGCATCCCGGCTTCCGGTGACGGGGTCCATTTTGAACGCCGATGGTGTTCAGATTAACTGGTGACTACGAGGTGGTGACGTTTTCTTGGACTCCCTGACCGGGAGGGGAATCC